>MTLC01000129.1_pt2 | contig 80856 bp, 69 predicted proteins | sample 1982451 | NCBI WGS metagenome assembly MTLC01 (sample SAMN05710165, study PRJNA340218) | biofilm metagenome | isolation source: sample SPH anode biofilm adapted to +100 mV | place: USA | collected 2012-02-03 | reverse complement strand
GCGTCCGGGATGAGCACGACCGCGCAGCTGAGGGTCTGCTTGACGGCGTTCACCTGCAGGGTGGCGAGCACTTCGCGTCCCAGAGACGGAGCGACGACGATCACGCGATGGTCGGTGGCACGGGCCTTCTCGATGAAGGGGAGGAGTTCGCGGACGGTAGTCACGCCCTGATCCGCGACGAGAATCCAGGGGTCGGCGAGGACGCAGAGTCCGCTGGGCTCGTCGGTGGTGAACTCCCGGGCGGCGTGCCCGTGGCGGAGGCTGGGGGCTCCGGCGAGGCGGCGCTGCAGATCGGCGCGTTCGGCGTCAGTGAGCGTCGTGGAGGGGTGGTACTCGGACTGGTGGAGCACCTCGTACTCGGTCACGTAGCTGGGGGCGGGAGCATCGGGGGAGTAGCCCGGGATCGGCCGGTCGGGGGCGCCCGTGAGGGCTTCCTGGCGGCGTCGGGTGTCGGCGCGGTCGGACAGCCAGCCGTAGACGACGATGGCGATACCGACCACGAGCACCAGCGCGATGCCGAGGTAGCCGATGGTCACTCTCCCAGTGTGCACGGACGCGTGGGGCGCCGATACGCTACGAGGGCGCCACGTGCGAGGGCCTATAGCTCAATTGGCAGAGCAGCGGACTTTTAATCCGCGGGTTCTGGGTTCGATTCCCAGTGGGCCCACAAGCGAATTTCAGGCCTCTGACTAGGGCAAACGCGACCGGTGTGGAGACGCTCTGGTAAGCAGATGTAGATGCTCGTATGCACTCTTAGTGCACGTAGAGTGCACGGATCTGAGCCGTATTGGAGGGTCTCGATGGTCGACAGACGGGACTTCGGCACCATCCGCAGGCTGCCATCGGGCAGGTATCAGGCTAGCTTCATCGGTCCCGACCTGGCACGGCACAACGCCCCGGTGACCTTCGAGAACAAGGACCTGGCGGTCGTATGGCTGTACAACGAGAAGAAGCGGATCGACCAGGCGACCGTCGACGACGAGCGCTGGAGCTCGCCGGGCGAGCGGGCCGAGGAGGCGAGGCTCGCGGCTGCGCCCAAGGAGCTCCTCGGTGACTATGCGACGCGCTGGATCGACGAGCGACGCAACTCGAAGGGGGAACCGCTGCGGGCCCTGACTCAGAAGGACTACCGCCAGGTGCTCCGCACGTACCTGATGCCGACCTTCGGTAAGAAGCCGGTCGATCGGATCACCCGTCCCGACGTGCGGGCCTGGCACGCGAGCCTGAACAAGGCGACCCCGAGAGCGCGGACCAAGGCCTACGCCCTCCTGCGGGCGATCATGAACAGCGCCGTCGACGACGAACTGATCGCGGCCTCCCCGGTCCACATCCGCGGCGCTGGAGCCGCGGCGGTCAGGCGTCCCGTGGAGCCGGCGACACCTGCCGAGATCCAGGTCATGGCCGACAACATGCCGCCTCGGTTGAGCGCTGCGTTGATGATCGCCGCGTGGTGCGCCCTCCGCTACGGGGAGATCGCGGAACTGCGCCGCAAGGACATCGACATCGCCAATCATCAGATCAAGGTTCGCCGCGCGGTCACCTTCCCACCCGGCGGGGCTGTCGTCGGGCCACCGAAGTCTGACGCCGGCGTCCGCGACGTCTCGATCCCGCCCCACGTCTGGCCCATCATCGCGGAGCACCTCGAGACCTACGTCCGACCCGCGCCGAACTCGCTGCTGTTTCCCGGTGAGGGCCGAGGCCACATGTGGCACTCAGTGATGGGAAGCCACTTCACCAAGGCCAGGGCTGCAGCTGGCAGGGACGACCTGAAGTGGCACGACCTTCGCCACACCGGAGCCACGCTCGCCGCCCAGGTCGGAGCGACGACGGCCGAGCTTCAAGCGCGACTCGGCCATTCGACCTCTGTAGCGGCGCAGCTGTATCAGCACGCCGCAAAGGACCGCGACCGTCAGATCGCCGAGCGGCTCTCGCAGATGATTGCCGAGCAAGAGTGACGTGTCATGCCCATGGCTCCGATGAGAGCGCCAAATCCTCGCGATGTCAGGAGGTTCTGGGGCCGGCAAGCAAACCAACAGTAAGAAGGCCCACGTTGCGCCGCTTGGATCCGCTGACAGGACGTTGCCATGGTGAGCGGCCGTCGTTTCATAGCGCCGTCGGGCTCCGCCCGAGCCGCATCCCTTGATTCTCCAGCGAGACGTACAACAGCTGGTCGCCGACACAACCGAAAGGCTGCGAACAGCACGTCACACAGAGGCACGGCCCCTACTGGCCCAGTCCCTGCCAGAAGCGTTCGACGCTCGCATTGGGGGACGGCGCGTAGAGAGCAGCGAGCAACTCAGACGTGCTGAACTTCTTCCGGAAGAAGGTCTGCCTCGGACCCTTCACGGACTTGGTGACCACCTTCATTAGTTCGTTGTCTACGAGCGCGTCTCGAACCTGCGGCCAAGCGTACGAGTCAAAGGCCGATCTGTACTTATCGTGCCGCTCGCCGACCGGGTTCATCTCGTCGAACGCGCGACACAACTGGGTCACAACGAAGAGTGTCTCGTCCGGAATACTCAGCCGAGGGGTCCCGGCTTCCTCTGGCAGGAAGCCCACCGCTCTCAACAAGCGATCGCGTTCTGAGTGCTCATACACTGGCGCGATGCGGCCGTCCGTGAACTGTTCGATCTGGACGATTGGCAGATCGGGATCAAGTCCGACGAGGTTCACTGCAGTTGAGAACTCGTCGACGACGGCGGCGTAGAACTCGGTTCCCTCAGCTTGCCCGCTGATCCGAGCATCGCGCAGATCGACCCGGTTGAAGGTGCACCCCACGAGTCGCGCGGCCGTAGCGCGCACGCCCTGAAGACTGTCCCCATCAAAGACCAGTCCCTCGATACGGAGTCCTGACTGCGAGCCGAACTTACCCAGGTGCCGGAGCATGCCAGCGGCGATCGAGCCACAATTCACCTGAATCTGGCCCTGCCTGGGGTGACGCTTACCAGCAAGCCTGCTGAGAGCATCTAGGCCAGCCTGGGCATTGCCTCCCGCAAGGAAGTAGCGTTCCGCGAGGAGTTGCGCGTCATCGTGAGCAAGCCGGGCACGTGACAAGGCCGACTGCGCCCCTGATCCTTCACCAAAGACTTGGCTCGCGAGCGTGCTAGATAGGAAGAAGGAGAAGAAGAGCTCGTGCTCAAACAGTATCGTGTGCTGACCCACAGGCCCGGCAAGCAGGAACGGCAGTGTCCCGACTCTGTCCAGCAGGAGGCGCACCGATGACGGGTCCGCGCCCCATTCTTCACAACGTAGTTCCATGAGAGTCCGGGTGGTGCCAAGATCGAGTTCCCGCGTCTCGAGAGCCCACATTTCGGCCGCGAGGTCATCGAAGAAGACGTTCAGCTGGCTCGCGCTGAGGATACTGATCCGTCCGGGAGCAAGCAGTTTCTCCGCAACCTCACGCTCGAGGTAGTTCGACGCGATGGTTGATACCAGCGAAAGATCGCTGTCAGCCTGAACAGCCCTGCCGCCCTCGATGGTTGCCACGAGAACATCTCGGCTGAATAGTGGTCTGGTGAGGAGATCGCCGTGCGCTGTCTGCTGAATTGCTGTGAAGTTCTCCTCCACCGAATTGGAAATCAATCCCGGATGCGTGTTTTGCTTCGCACGGGCTAAGAACGCGGTACGGTCGTCGTTTGACCACGGGACGAGCTCCAAGCGCGTGATCCGATGGCTCCCGGACTCCCCGGATAGTACCTGCGGCCGTGCCAGATACTCCTCGGTGAAGAATGCAGACCGTGCTGCCGCGATAACCTGTCCCTTCCCGCCTAGGCGTTCGAGGAAGGTCGTCAGCGACGAAAAAGCGCCTTCATAAGTTCCCCTGGCACCCACGAGCTCGTCAAAGCCATCGACAATGAGAGTCACCAGGCCTCTTCGGACTAGGGACAAGATCGCAGGGTGCGGAAGATTCATTCGCAGCTCGTTGATCTCCCTGGCCAGCACGTCGGCAAGGTTGGTGAGGCCACGCCCTTGTGCGTCCACATAGAAGGTCAGTCGCTGAGCCTCACCCCTCCGATAACGCTCGGCCTGCCGCAGATGGAACCGCCGGAGTGTCGACGACTTCCCCTGCCCGGCCTGTGCTGTCAGGAACACCAGATCCGTTGCGTCGGTGCTCTCTGGTGCACACGCGCCATCGTCAAGCACGGCAGCAAGTACGTCGTCAGCACGCGCTGTCCGTACTTGCCAGCCGGTGCGATCGGCGGTTACGACCGGATCCACATACCAGTCATATGTGTAGACCGCCCTCCCGCGGATCTCTTGCCGACTCTGAGATCGTCGAAAGTTCGACAGAATTCCGACCTGGCTCGCAAGCCTAGACAGATCGCCGAAGTCCGGAGACGCGAGTAACGAAGAAAAGCTGACCGCCGTTCCGCCCGCGGGTTGAGCTGTGATGCCGGAGTCCGTGTTCCGCACTTCGAGCTGGTAATCCCGATCATTGCGTCGAATGCGCACATCCATGTGTGTGCCGAACGGCGTTACCTCGGGTGCCGTCGCAAGGTCACAGAATGGGGTCAGATCCTCGACTACGTCCGCCTGCCATGCGGCGAGTGTCATTGCTCTCCGCCTGTCGTCATGAAATGCCTCTCGTACTTACGCCTGTAGTCTGCGACACCCCTTCCCGGTCGGTGCCAAAGGAGTTCTGCAGATGGATTGCCACCAGCTGCCCGCCTCAACTGAGCAGCAAGCAGTAGGCCCGGGATCATATCGGCGTCGTCGGAGATCACGACCAGCCCGATGGTGGCGAACATGCCGAAATGCGCCGCGTCCGCAACGATCATTGTGTCGGCGAGTTTCTGCTCGCGAATGTTCTGATCACATCCGTCCCGGCGACACGGTCGATCTGCCTCGTAGGGGCACAGCGAGACTTGGAGGGGCTCGCCATTTGAGTGCACTGGACGCTCCACCGGGTTGAGCGTCAACCGAAGCGATCGATCGGAGACCCTCATCTGACTGAGGGCCTGCCTCACATGCATGCCGAATCCGCGCGAGTCCTGGAGTTCAGATCCGTAGACCCAGGCGGTGACCTGACGGTTCTGGTCTGTGCCGAGAGATTCGCTCGCGAATCGAATGTGGTCCACTAGGTGAGCGACCGAGTCCTGTGCATCAATCTCGGACCGACCTCGGTTCCCGGTCGCTTTCCGCCAGCCCACAAGGACGTTCTGCCAGTCCACGAGTGCCTCAACCTCGTAGACCATTGGGCTCCTCGCCTTCGTGCTCGCCGCGAATCTCGATGACCGGATACACGCACGATAGCGGCTACAGGAGGTGGCCACTTGACTCACACAAGGGCGACGCCGTTCCGGTCCGATCGACTCGGAGCGGACCACGTGCGGTGCGATCGTCGCTGCTGGCGTCTGAGTGCCAGAGTTCGCCAGCGCTCCGGTGTCTTGGTCGTCGTTGAAGGGTTGCCGCGAGCCGACTAGGTCCCGGATGCGGTCGATGATCTTCGGGATGTCCTGCGCAAGTGTCTGGCGAACGATGGCGGTGTCGACGAGTAGGTAGCCGTGGGCGATGCGGTTACGCATGCCCCACATGAGGGGCCAGTCGGCGCCGAACAGGCGATCGCGCACGTTCGGTTCGAGGGTAGCGAGGGCTTCGACGCCTGGCAGACAGGCGCATGCAGATGGCATCGATCACGATTTGGTCGTCGAGGTCGTGTTCGGCGTAGGCCAGCACGATCTCGAAGTGGGCGAGGGCGTCGCGCAGGATCTCGTCGGGTTGCCGGCTCACAGCGCGACCGCCTCGGTCAAGGCGCGGTCGCGGAACTCCGGACGCAGGACGCTGTCGGGTACCAGGTCGACCTTCGTATCGAGCAGGTCGCTGAGTTGCTGCTCGAGCGCGCCGAGCTGCATCAGGCTGAGTGGGGCCCCCATGGTGAACAGCAGATCGATGTCGGAGTCGTCGTGGTCCTGACCTGTCGCCACCGACCCGAACACCCGGACGTTGCTGCCGCCGGCGTTGGTGATGATCCGCCGGACCTCACCGGTGTGCTTGCGGAGGCGTCGGGCCAACGGAGAGGTGCCGTGGAAGTGCAGCAGCCGGGACACCTCGGGTTGGCTGCGTCCGATCTCGGACGCGATCTGGGTTTGGCTCATGCCGCTGGCCGCAGCCTGCCGGACCGCGCGGACGAGCTCAGCCCGCGCCTGAGCGACCGCATCATCGGTGCGGTGCGCAACCTCGGCGAGACTCGTCGACACGAGGCGAGTATAGTAAGTGCTATGGCTGCCGCGGAGTCAGTCGAGATCGATGATCGGGACGCCGTCGGTATCCACAAGCAGAGCCAGCCGCTTGAGTGGTTCGCCGTCCAACGCGAGCCCTTCGACCTGGACATCGCCGCGCGCTGTAGTGATCGATGAGGAGTAGCGGACGTGGTGATGCCCGTGGAACCAGCGAGTGGCTTCAACTCCATCGAGGACACGGCGGACTCGCTCCTGATGTGCGTCCGCCCGGAGTTGCGCCGACACCGGCCACCAGCTGTTCCGTTCCCAGGGGTCAAGGTGTTGCTGAAGGCGCCGTCCGAGGAAGTCGGTGCCCATCGGGGCGTCGTGTGCCACGACGATGTCCGCAGGTCCGGCGGCGATGATCGCGGCCACCTGCCTCTCCGTGACCTCCTCCTCGGGGAACCAGTCGACGCCCTCCGTGCGCAGGTGCTTGTCCACCGATGGAGCGCCGCCGATCCCGAGCCAGCGGGTCGAGCCCCACGTCCAGCGGTGCCCGACCGGGATCTCGCGGGTGTGCTCAGTGATGATCCGCAGTCCGTCGTCCCCGATCGGTCGTTCGGCGAGAGAGGTCCAGTCCTCGTGGTTGCCGGGGATGAACCACAGGTCGAGCCCGAACGTGGACAACTTCGACTCAACCTCGTTCAGGTACCTCTGGCCGGCGGTTGCACGCGGCCAGAACCCGAAGTCGCCCAGCTGGAGGATCAGGTCTGCAGCGAGCGCTTGAGCGTGGTCGATCACCTGGTGTGCAGCCAGCGTGTTCATGTGCAGGTCGCCCACCAGCAGGATGCGCTGCGGATCAGCCACGGTTCCCTCCTTGATCGAGCTGAGCCGGGCAACGTTACTCACGACCGCCGACAACTCCCAGCGAACGCATCGACTGGACGGGCCTGAACAGGCGCTCAAGATCCAGCGAGTTGACCCGGATGATCCGCTTGCCCGAGCGCACGGCGGGCAGTGCCCCGTCGATGATGCGGTGGCGGATGTAGTCGCGCGAGACGTGGTAGCGCGCCGCGGCCTCCGCGATCGTCAGGAACTCGGACGGCCGGTCGGCCGGCCTGGGCTGTGCGGTCATGGTGGTCCTCCTGGTGGTGGGTAGTTCAGATACCGATGCCATAGCCGTGTGGCCGATCGAGTCCGGGTGGACGCATACGCTCGTGGCGCTGGCCCATGCTCTCGGTGAACTCGACAGTCTCCCAGACCTCGCGAATCGGCCCTTGGCGTGGGCGGCGCTCGAGGCGGTACAGCAGGGCGGCCGCGGCGTGGTCGTCCGGCAACGGTCCCCGTTGCATCGCCCTGCCAAGCAGCTCAGGCATGTCCTCGCCCTCGTGCGCCAGCGAGGCGAGCTTCGCCGCGAGGACGGGAGTTTGTGGGTCGTCGCGAAGCTGCGGAGCGAGCCGGCGTGCCACCGCCGTCCAGTGCCGCAGGGTCGGGCTGGACAGCCCGACGTGGTCATCGAGGACGCGCTGCCAGCGGGAGGATGAACCCGGCACCTGGGTCGGGCCCGTCGGGCTCAGGTCGTCCGCCGGCACTCCCATCGCCGCCCGCCACACGGAGATCTGCGCGACCAGCTCGGGGAACAGGTTGGCCGACAGCGCCTCCTGCCAGCGATGCTCGGTGGTTGTCGACGCTTCACGCACCTGGGCGGCCAGGTCTTGTACCAAATCCGAGCGGGACACCAGGTACGGACCCCACTGCGGGTCCTCCGCCAACCGATCCGGAACTGGGCTGAGCCAGGGGAGCGGACCGTTGCGGTCCACCCAGTTGAGCCGGTAGGACAGCACGGCAGCCGGGTCGCGAGCGTCGTCCAGGCCGACATCGCGGACGGCGTTGCGCAGCACCTCGGCAGGGTCAGCTCCGGACGCGGCGAGGAGCATCAGCTGCGACCGCAGCACCGGCCACGCCGGCGCGTCCGTCAGCTCCGGCACCGTCCGCTCCGCGTCAGCCTCGATCTGTCCGGCCCGCTCGCGTCCGACCATCTGTTCGGCGGCGAAGCCGAGGGCGTCGACGTAGCGGTCGACGGCCGGCTTCAACTGGGTCGCCGGATCGGTCTCAATGCGCCGCAGGCCGGTCGCCGACAGGGCAGCGTCGTCCCGCGCGAGCACCGACTCGAGCACCTCGGTCGGGGTGGGCGGCCTGGAGGTCTCCCACCGCGGGATGCTGTCCGGTGCGCCGTCACCGACGACCTGGACGTAGGCGTGGTTCGCCAGCCGTCCGCGGGTCATCATCGTGTACAGCTGCTGGCGGCTCTCCGTGCCGGTGAGCACCCCGTGCATGGTGTCGACGGTCGCACCCTGCGCGCCGTGGATCGTGGTCGCGTAGCCCAGCTCCACGTCGTCGCGGACGTAGTCGGCCGGCAGGGTGATTCGGGACCCACGCTCGTTCGCCACGACCAGGCTCTGATCGTGGCCGACCGCGGTCACCGTCCACCGGTCACCGTTGTGCACCCAGCCGGTGCGCGAGTACTGCAGGCGTCGCTCGTTGCGCCGCGTCACCACGTTGTCGCCGACGGACGCCCGGTTCCCGTCGGACAGTGAGACCTCGGCGACGGGTGCCGCACCGCCGAGCCGGTAGTCCCGCGCGCGCCGGTTCAGCTCGGCCACCAGCTCGCGCGTGGGCGCGAGCATCAGACTATCCAGCCCAGACGCCCGGTCGACCGCCCAGGCGATGAACGCCTGGTCCAGCGTCGAGCCGGCATCCCCGACGTGAACGCGCCCCTGGTCGAGGTAGAAGCCGAGAGCGTCCGGACCTCCCTCCCGCAACGCGAGCGAGGCCGCCGCCTCGGCCGGGTCGGAGAACCGCACCACCTCGGTGAGCCGCAGCGCGCCGTACTCGGCGGCGAGGTCCTTCAGTACCCCGCCGGCCTCGACCGCGGCGAACTGGTGGTCGTCCCCGACCAGGCGGACGCTGCCGCCGCGTCCGATGACGAACGAAACCGCCGCCTCGAGGGTGAGCGTGTCGGCCATGCCGGCCTCATCGATGACCACCAGCGTGCGCGGCCCGATCTGATCGGCCCACGCCGGCAGCCGGCGCTTCGCCAGACCGTGGGTGAGGATGTGCAGGGTGTCGGCATGCCCGCCGAGCTGCTCACCGAGCGCGGCGGCCGCAGCCGCGGACGGCGCCATCCCCAGCACCTCGCCACCAGCCTCGCGCCACGCCGCCGCCAGCACGCTCATCGCCGTCGTCTTGCCGGCACCGGCCGGCGCGAGCGCCAACTGCAGGCGATCGCCGGAGCTCGCCATCGACCGCACCAGATCCACCTGGCCGGTGTTGAGTTCGACGCCGTTGGCGGTTGCTGCCAGCAGCGCCAGACTGATCGACCGCTCGCCGACCACCATGCCGTCCCGCTGACCGGCGAAGGCAAGCAGCCGGGTCTCGGCGTCCAGGATCTGCTGCGAGGTGTAGATCGCAGAGTCGGCCACCGTGTACACCGAGCTACCGTCGGGTCCCACCTCGGTTCCTGGCGTATGCCCCCATGCGGAGTTCGGCAGGGTCACCTCCATAAGCCAGCGAAGGTGGGGTTCCGGACACGATCCGTGAAGAAGTCCCGGACTTCTTGGGAATGTGGCTCCCGGCCATCGACTCGGGGGTGGGGCCAAGAGCCAAGTCGCCCGGGCGGGTACTTCATCGAGTGCTGAATCCGGTGGGAAGCTCTCTAGGTGACCCGCCGGAGCAGACGATGAGCGAGGACGCGGTCGTCGAGCCCACTGCAACTCCGGCGGTGAAGAGGATGCGGCTTCGCTACGCGGGCATCTGTTCGCGGTGTGGGGCATCGCTCGAGGCGGGCGTGACCGCGGACTACGACCGGACGTCGAAGACGGTCGCCTGTGTCGAGTGCCCGGCCCGGCGCGCCATGCCCGAGCGGGCGGAGGAGTCCGCCGCCCCGCGCCACGCGATCACTCCGGGCGCGCCGCCCCAGCTCGAGGTGGTCGACGGCACGGCCGGCGGCTCGGCTGCGCGGGAGTTCGACCGTCGACACGACGCCCGGCGGCAGTGTGTCCAGGCCAACCATCCGAAGATCGGCAGGTTCCTGCTGGCGGTGTTCGATGACCCGCAGTCCACCACGGCGTGGGCGACCGGCGCGGTGGGGGAGCAGCTGCTCGGGGGCATGTTGGCCCGGGTTGCCGGCCCGACCCTCCGGGTGTTGCACGACCGGCGGATCCCGAAGACGACGGCGAACATCGACCACCTGGTCGTCTGCTCGTCCGGGGTGTTCGTCGTGGACGCCAAGCGTTACAAGGACGCCCGGCCTGCGTTGCGGATTGAGGGTGGGTTGATTCGTGCTCGACAAGAGCTGCTGGTCGTCGGGGGCCGGGAGCGCACCAAGCTCGTGGAGGGCATGCACAAGCAACTCGGCTTGGTCCGCGCGGCCCTCGCCGATCAGCCGGACGTGCCGGTGCAGGGCGTCTTGTGTTTTGTGGATGCGGACTGGCCGCTGATAGGCGGCTCGTTCACGGTTCAGGGCGTCTCGGTGATGTGGCCGAAGAAGCTCAAGGCGATGCTCGCCGAGGCTGGGCCGCTGGACGCTGATCGGATCGCCGAGCTGCAATGGCAGCTCCACGAGGCCTTCCCACGTCAGAGAGAAGTCTAGGTAGCTCGACAGTGTCCTTCAGAGTCGATGTGGGTGCGGGGATCCTGCTGGAGGACTGGGTCGACGGATGCAATTGGCGTCTCACTCAGCCCGACCAGGTCGAACTGAGACGGGCATAGCCGGTGATTCGCGTCAGGGTCGCTCCGTCGAGATAGTGCGGTTGGCTCCGTAGGTAATCGACCAGGGCGGAGTGGTTGACGATCTGCACGATGTTCGAAGGCTGCTTCACGACGTCCTTGTTCGCGCCGACGGGCACGATCAGGCCCTGAACGCGAACGCAGATCCTCGTCGCTGCGGTGAGGATCCCTGCTACGCGTTGAGTCTGGTATCGGCCGGCGCGGATGTCGCCGCCGGTCCAGGCGCGGCCGCCGGAGTGACGCCCGGCGTTGATGGTGAAGACGCCGCCTGGACCGATCACGAGGTGGTCGATCGCGGTGCCCTTCCTTCCGCCCGGGATTGAGTTGAGACACACCCAGCGGCGGTCAGTCGTCTTCAGCCGGTCCAGCTCGCGGGCCACCATCGCCCCACTGATCGCACCTGCTCTGCGGGGCGATGAAGCAAGGTCTGCCACGACCGGTGGCCCGACGGGCGCGATCCACTGAGTGCGTGGAACCGATGCAGCAGAACCACTTGGCTCGAACGCCGGCACGCCGACTCGAGCGGGCCCGGGGTCGTCGATGGGGTCGGCTACTTCGATCAGGACCCGACGCGGCCGGTACTCGGTGACCGCGTCCTGGCCGGGGCTCACCCTGCCTCCGAGTTCGAGCGCTCCGTCAAGCATCGCGCGACTCTTCCTGTGACATCCGCGGACGCGGAGTCTCGCGATCCCGCTCACGGCGGCGGACGATGTCGGCCGATCCCAGGTATGCCAAAGCTGTCGTTGGCGCGACGGGGGTGGACGCTGGCACAGCCGTCAGCCTGCCGAGGTCCCTACCCGGTGCCAAGACCCCGTTCGGGCGACACTGTTGCTGCTGGCGAGATGGGGTCGGGGACGAAGCTGATGAGCTCAAGGAAGCCTGTGCCTCAAACCCGCGGGACCGCTGTCGGCCGGGATACGCAAGCGCGCCACGACCCTGCGACCACGCTGTTCATCACCGGCACCCGCTTGACCCTCGGCACTGCAAGCAGGACACCGGCGACTACACTCCGCTGACTCACGTCCTGGACCACCCTCGAAGTGCCACAGACCTCATGCATCCCGGCAGGCAGGGAGTCCAGGCAAGGGGCAACAGTTCGCATCGAGGTCAGTCGTTGCTGAGCAGTCTCACAATCTCGTCGTGCAGCCGGAGGTCGGCTGGAGCGAGCCCGTCTAGCACCTCTTGGAGCGTTACGGCGGACTGGCGGATCTCCCTGTTCTTCGCGCGGGTGATGAACACTCGCGAGTAGTCAGCCAGCCCTGGTTCGACGGTGTTGGTCCAGTTTGGGTCCTTCTCGTTGGCGAACCAGGCTGACGGACCGAACTTGAGTTGGAGCCGGGCTTCGCCGAAATCGGTCCCGTCGTCGGACGCCTCGAAGTTGATCGTCCATTGGTAGATGCCAGAGTAAGTAGCGCTCACCTTGCGCACGAACCCATCGCCCAACGTCGCATTGAGCTGCGGCCCCAGGACCTCGGTGCCGAAGCTCCTTAGCCGCGCCTTGACCCGATGCATTAGCTCGCGGCCTTCGCCGAATCGTTCACGCGCTTGCTCGGCAAGGTCATTGGCGAACCGGTCTGCCGCGAGGTCTTGAGGCCGCTCCTGGTAGCGCCCGGCCTCTCCCGTGTCACACATTGCGACGACGAAGTCGAGCACGTCTTGGTCTTCCATGCGACCTCTTCCCTTCACGAACTTGCGGTACATCTGCTCGATGAATGAGTAGGACTCAGGATTCTGCAGCTGGTAGTTGCGGTCGGTTACAACTTCATCGTGCAGGCGACGTACCAGGGCGGCGTAGGTGAGGACGGCAGCGTTCTCCCAGCCAGCCGTCTGCAATGACCCGTCCTCATCGCGACACAGGAGAACGACCACTCCGTGACGGCCATCGCGCTGGCTGTACTGGAGGTAGCTGTCGTAGCTGTGCCCGTGCCCATCCGAGGTCAGGTAGTTCTCGACCACCACGACCGCCGCATCGCTCTCAAGAACGAGATCCGCGATGTCGCCGGGGTCTCCCACCGCAGAAGTGTTCACCTCTTGATGAACCCAGTACCCGTCGAGTGCGAGGTCGGGCTGGCCATGCTGGATCAGGTTTAGCTCGCCAAGGAAGATGCGTTGAAATCGGTCGCCAAGCCTGTGGGTGCCGTCGGTGTCCAGCAGCCATCGGAAGAGATTCGAGATCTGCTTCTCGTGGGTTCCGTGGTGCAACACGTCGAAGACGTTGAAACCCAACGCTAGAGACCGGCCCAGCACAGGCAGCAGCCCTGTCACCAGATGGTCGGGCACGACTTCCTCCAGACATCGCCATTGCTGGAATGAGGCTAACCCATGGCTCCGATCCTCGTTCCGGCTCGCTGAAGACCACCTCCGGATGACTTCGCTGGTCGTCGGCGGTGATGACCGATGCAATGCGGACTGAGATGCGATGCTGTCCAAGTGCCGACCGAGAGTGAATATCCCGAGGGATTGTACGAATCGGTCGTGAGTCATCGGCTGCTGCGCGAGCTCGAACGTCGCACCGAGCTTCAGCAGCGAATCGCGCACGTGGACGAGGCAGATCAGCCGCATGTGCTGGGGAATCACGTATCCGAGGCAGTGCTGCGTGCGTTCGCGGGTCGCCGGCCCGAGGAACGCCTCGCGCTTGCGAACGAGTTGCTCGGACTTCTCGAAGCTCCGGAGGAGGCACCTGTCGATGGCTTACGGCAGTTACTCAGCCTCACGTCGCCGCCGGCGCCCGGCAAACACCCCATCGACGTCACCCGACGGCCATTAACGCCGCTTGCAGAAGCAGCCCTCCTGACCAACGCGCCAGGCGAGCCGACCGTCGGGTCCGAGCTCCGGCACGAGCTCGCAACCTGCGACGAGGTTGATCTGCTCTGTGCCTTCGTGATGTGGCCCGGGCTGCGCCTGCTCGAGTCAGAGCTCCGCGATGCCCGAGATCGGGGTGTTCCTTTCCGCGTCGTCACCACGACCTACCTGGGCGGAACCGAGCGCGCCGCGCTCGACCGACTCGTGCGCGACTACGGCTCGGAGGTCAAGGTCCAGTACGACGCGAGGCGCACGAGGCTCCACGCGAAGGCCTGGCTCTTCCGTCGCCACAGCGGATTCGACACCGCCTACATCGGTTCGTCGAACCTTTCTCGCGCTGCGCTGCTCGACGGCATCGAATGGAATGTCCGCCTGTCCCGCGTCGGAACGCCGAGCCTTCTGGACAAGTTCCTCGCCACCTTCGACACCTACTGGAACTCAGACTCCTTCGGCACCTACGACCCGGATACCGATCGTGACCGGCTCGACGACGCACTGGCTTCCGCGCGTGGAGAGCGCGCAGGTTCAGCCACGATCAGCCTGTCTGGCCTCGAACTCCGCCCGTACCCCTATCAGCAGACGATCCTCGAGTCGCTGGAGTCCGAGCGGACCAACCATGATCGGCACCGGAATCTCGTGATCGCGGCCACAGGGACCGGGAAGACCGTGATGGCGGCCCTCGACTACCGCAACCTTGCTCGCGCAGCGGGGAAGCAGCCGAACCTCCTCTTCGTCGCGCATCGCCGCGAAATCCTCCAGCAGTCTCTGCGCACCTACAGAGAAGCCCTGGTCGACGCCAACTTCGGCGAGCTCTACGTCGACGGGGCCCGACCCGAGCGATGGCATCACGTCTTCGCGAGCGTCCAGGCACTCAGCCAGTACGGGGTCGAGAACATACCGGCAGACCACTTCGGCGTCGTCGTGGTCGACGAGTTCCACCACGCTGAGGCGCCGACCTACCGCCGGATCCTCGACCACCTCCAGCCCGCCGAACTTCTCGGCCTTACTGCTACTCCCGAACGTGGAGACGGGACGGACGTCCGTGCACTTTTCGACGGTCGGACCGCCGCGGAACTCCGGATCTGGGACGCGATCAATCAAGGCTTGCTGAGCCCGTTCCACTACTTCGGAATCGGCGACAACACCGACCTCACCCAGGTCCCCTGGAGTAGAGGCAGGTACGACGAGGGCGCTCTCTCCCGTCTCTACACCGGGAACGATGCGCGTGCTGCGGTCGTGGTAAAGGAGGTGCGCGACAAGATCAGCGCGCCACATCAAATGCGTGCCCTCGGATTCTGCGTCAGCATCGACCACGCGCACTTCATGGCGGACACGTTCAACCGTGCGGGGATCGCGGCGATCGCCCTCAGCGGCCATACCCCCAGCGCTGAACGGGCACAAGCTCTCGCTGATCTCCGAGCGGGGGTCCTGAACGTCGTGTTTGCTGCTGATCTGCTCAACGAGGGCGTCGACATTCCTGTCGTCGATACTGTGCTCTTCCTCCGCCCAACTGAGAGCCCGACCCTCTTTCTGCAGCAGTTGGGCCGGGGGCTGAGGCTTGCGCCCGACAAGGACGTACTGACGGTGCTGGACTTCGTCGGCAACAACCGAGCCGAGTTCAGGCTTGACCTTCGATACCGTGCGCTGACTGGAGCGACGCGCAAGGGCCTGGAACGCGATGTCGACCGCGGGTTCCCGTTCCTCCCGTCGGGATGTCAGATCGTCCTCGACGAAGTGACGCAGGAGAAGGTCCTCGCCAGTGTGCGACAGCACCTTGCCCTGCGCTGGAACCTGCTGGTCCGCGAACTCAGGGCCCATCCAACCGAGAGCCTTCCTCAGTTCCTGAACGACAGCGGTGCCGAACTGTCGCAGGTCATCCGCAGCGATCGCTCTTGGACGACCCTACGGCGCCAGGCGGGAATGCTCGGCGCGGCTCCGACAGGGGAGGAGCCGCTCTTGAAGCGTGTCCGAGCGCTGGCACACGTCGATGATCTCCAACGGGCGGAGGCCTATCGTCAGCTGCTCTCGGGACGCCGGCGCTTCGACCCCCGGGACCCCTTCGCGCGGATGCTGTACTTCACCATCTGGCCGAGCGGCGGCGGATACGTCGACTTCAACCAAGGCTGGGCAGCGCTCTCGAGCCACGGCGAGGCTCGAGAGGAGATGCAGCTCATCGTCGAACTAGCCTTCGCCGATAGCCGTCGGCTTACCCGCGCAGACGACGGGTTTGAGGGGCTGTCCCTTGCGCTCCACGGGAGCTACCAGCGTGAGGAGATCCTGGCCGCGCTCGGACACGCAGAGCTGAATCGGCCGCCAAGCCAGTTCCGCGAAGGAGTGCTCAAGACCACTGTGAGCGGACGGACCGTCGACGCGTTCTTCATCACTCTCAACAAATCGGAAGCCGAGTACTCGCCCAGCACCATGTACCGGGACTACCCGATCAGCCCAGCCCTCTTTCACTGGGAGTCGCAGTCGACGACGTCGGTCGCGTCGGAGACTGGGCAGCGGTACATCAACGGCGGAAGCACGGTGCTGCTGTTCGTCCGACGGGAGCGGAGGAACGAGTTCGGCACAGCGCCGTATACGTACCTCGGAACCGCCAGCCATGAGTCGCACACAGGCGACCGACCCATCGCCATTACCTGGAAGTTGGAGAACCCGATGCCGCCGGACCTCTACTCGGAGACGGCTCTCGCAGTCGGCTGAGTCGCATAGCCAAGCCCGTGGAAGCTTCACTCGCTGAGCTTCGCGATGGTGTTGGCCAGCGCGTCGAGACGGAGGCTCACTTCGGACCATTCCCCTCCGAGCCCCAGTGGGTAGCAGAGGAGATCCTGGCCACCGCCAACTACTTGAATCTGCCGTTGTGGCGCGTCGTCGGCCTGGCAGTAGATGAGGATACCTCGGCGTAGCTGGAGTGCCGTGGCGTATGCGAGGAGCTGGTAGTAGTCGGGGTTCCGGGCGAACCCGGAGCCTGACAACTTGTACTTCACGTCGCCCACCAAGGCCAACTTTCGGCCGGCGCGGAACAGCAGATCGGGCTGCATCGAGACTGTTGGGCGGCGGCTGAGTGCGACCCATTCCTGCTCTGCCACTTGGAACGTCGGCCATAGCCGCGTCGTGAGCTCGGCTCCGATCCACCGTTCGTAGAGCTTGTTCATGTCGATCAGAAAGGCCATGCCCTCTATGTCACCGGCAGTGTGCGCAAGACCCGTGCCTTCGAGCACGATGGCTGAAAGCGCGAGTGCAGGTAGGTAGTGCTCATTCAGCGGGCTCTCCTCGATTAACTCGGCCTCCAGCAAGGGGGCCGCGCGCTCGGATACCTCGTCGAACCGAGTCACGAGATCGGCACAGAGCCGTCTCACCTCGGGCGGGAGGGACCAGCGCCGGATGACGCCCACCGCAGCAAGCAAGATCCGGTTCTCTGGAACATCGGCTGTGAAGTCGTCGTAGCGGCACGGCGCCGGCCAGACGTCCCAGGGCCGGGAGGCCATCTCGGATACCAGAAGCCGCCCCCTCAATATCGGCAGGCGATCCTCTCGGGTCTGGTACCCGTGGATGAGTCCTCTTCGGGTCGCCTGGTCGATCACGCGAAGCACGAGTTCGGCAATCCCCTCAACAAGGTCTGCCCTGGAGAAATCAGTACTCCGTGACGACCAGTCGGCGAGACCGGCAACGGATGCGAACATCATCAAGACATTCCGCAGGTCGTCGACCTTCGGCACAATCCGGACTCGGACGGTACCGAGATCCACGGTGCCTACCCACGATGTGGCATGGAGCGTGTACCAACCACGCTCCGTCGTCGGTATCGCCCATAGCCGATCCCGCGGGACGTTCTCGAGCAGCCTCAGATCTCGCCGATCCAGCCGGAGGGGCGGAGACGCGCCGTACTCGGAGAGTTCGATTCTTCTATCCGGCATCCGAGTCTCTGCTCGCTTCGAGAGCCTCCTGTTCCTCTATCGCCGCAGCGGAACTGGGTCCGAAGCGCTTGAGTACTGCGTCCCAAGTGAAATCGGCGAGCTTGTCGGGCTTGCCGTAGAGCTGGTCCTCGATCATCGGGTAGATGCCGTAGTCCCAGATACGCCGAAGTCGCGCCTCACCAAGGACGGTTGGCTTGCCCTTTCCCGCGGCAGGCACAATGAAGTGCGAGTGACCGATGAGTAGGTGGCTTCCGCGCAGCAGCACCCTAAGTTCCTCATTGATCCGATCGACCATCGAAGCGATCCACGCCGGCTCTTCGTTCTTCTTGAGCCAGTTGCGCAGCACATCCGCAAGCGGGCCCTCGTTTGGTATGAACGGGATGAAGTGGAATCGCCTCCGCAACGCGGCGTCGATCATGGCGATTGAACGGTCGGCGGTGTTCATCGTTCCGATGAAGTACAGGTTCGATGGTAGCTCGAAAGGCTCTTCAGCCCGGTATTGGGTGCGGACCCACTTGCGCCGATACTCCAGCAGGTAAAGCAACTCTCCGAACACTCGCGGCAGGTTGGCTCGGTTCAGTTCGTCGATGATCAGCACATGGGGCTGCCCGGGCGACGCCTCTGCCTTCTCGGCGATGAGTGCGAGCGGACCCCGTCGTAGCTCGTAGGACATCTGGCCGACCTCATCAGTGCGAGGGCGGTAGCCCTCGAAGAAGTCCTCGTAGGACATCGACGGATGGAACTGAACAAGCATCCGCCGATCCGGATCCGGCTGGATTGCCGCAGCGAACTTCTCGGCGACATAGGTCTTGCCCGTACCTGGCGGGCCGTAGAACACCACCTGGCCCTTCTCCAGGATCAGCTCCCTGATCTCTTCCAGGAACTGCTTCGGTACGAACAACTCCGCCGCGGTTGGGTCGAGAAGGTCGATCTCGGGCTCTTTGCCGACAGCTTCGTTCTCGAGAAGCCAGTATGCGAACTGCGTCTGGCCCCATGGATCGTCCGGAAACAACGGCTCAAGCCGCGCCCTGAGCACGTCGTTTGCTTCGAGATGCCTTTGTCCACGCGAGCTCGTTGGTTCAGGTTCTGGGAGCCCGATGCGTCGGAGCATCGCGATCTTGCCATGGGGTCCGGTCAGAGGGAACGCCGCCAGGAACCGATCGGGCTCGACGATGGCGAACATCTTCATCACGATCGACTCGCCAAGGCCCTTAGTGCCGAGGTCCTCCCAGTCAAGTGCTCGGTCGATTCGGGTTGCGACTGGCTCGGTTCCCCAAAGGATCTCGTGGAGCTTGTGGGCAAACGCATCCAGCGCGATGGAGTCCATCGATGCGAGGCTTGCGTTGAGCACAGATTGCGGCCCAGGGCCGCCGTACCGGCCGGTATTGACGAGTTGGCGGAAGATCTCTAGATCGAAGATGACCAGGTTGTCGGCGCTGAGCATGTCTGCGAATCTTGCCCGCTGATCCTTCTGCCAGGCGTCCCGGTCGTTTGGGTACGGCCGTCCGCTTCGGAATCTGGCGGCGAGCTCCACGAGCTCATCCGTAACCTCATTGCCAGGGGTGGGCGCAGGCGAGGTCTCGGGACGGGGCGCCATTATGTCGAAGGCGGGGATGAGCTCGTCGGCCACATCGAGGACGGCGTCCTGGAGGCTCAGCCCGATGGGCACCTCATCCCAGGTCCACCAACGGCCTACAAAGATCTGGCCCGTGGTGTAGTTCTCGACCGGGACGAGGCGGTCGCCGCTCAGATGTGGCTTGAGCTGGAAGAACGTCATTCCGGCGGGGACCTTTGGTGAAAGGCGCGCTGCGAGGCGGGCGGAATCCGCGTCGTTATCACCGTAGGCGTGGATGCCCATCGCCAGTCCGGAGCGCGTAGCCCACAGCCTAAAGCTCGGAGCGAAGCTTGCCTCGCTCTCCGTCCAGGCCGTGTAGGCATCAGCTCGGAACGCAGCGGTCTTCTCGAACGCTACTCGAGTATCGATCTTCTGCGGCCGGAGGGTGCGGCCCACTCTGGCGCTGATTTCTCCAGCGAGTCCATCCCCGGCGAGGCCGAGTTCCCCTCTCAACTGGTAGGCCAACGCCTCTGCCCGTGCTGCGACGTCATCGTCGGCGTAGCCGAGACCTCGGTTGTACTTGGCCATGAGGTCGGACGCTTCAGCGCACAGGCTTGGCAGCTCGGGGTTCAGGCCAACGAACTTATGCTCGGACAGATGCCACATCAGCCGGTAGAACCGGGAGATATCACTAGGGAAGAAGCTGCGTGCTGCCTCCACATACCCGGGCCAGCGATCCTGGTTGCTCCACGGCCGCGACCAGCCCAACTCGGCCATCATCGCCGGCGCGCTCGGCCACATTACCGGCCAGCGAGGGTCAGCGTCGTGATCGGTCGACCAGAAGAGCGACAACACGTACGGGATTCGCCCCACCTGGGGGCCACCCTTCGGGACAAGATTCTCCGTCACTCGCATCACGGAGTTCATCTTCTTGATCGAATCCTCGATGCTGTTGGGCGTCGTTAGCGCCTCTTGCAGCGCGTGTGTGACTTCCGTGTCGCCAAGAGGTGTGTGCTTGACAACCTGGTTCAGCCACATCTGCCCGAAGCCGGTGAATCCGACATATGGCCCTGGCCGGTGCGCCCAGTGGTCGACGGCCTCGCGGAACTCATCGAGTTCCGCCTTGGTCTGAAAGGCTTCGACGATCGTTCGCAACTCATCGTCGCGAACGTCGCGCAGCGCGTCCTGGCCCGCCCACCTATCAAGGACATCTCTGTCGGTCGCGACGGCCGCTTCGACCTGGAGGAGCTTCGCCTGCCACCTGGGCAAGTCGTTCTCGTGAATCACGACTGAGACCTCCTGCGGTAACGATGCCGTCCACAATCCTTCGTGTCAGACTACTTGCCGGGTCGTGCCGCGGCGCCGAACCGCCCCACGGCGTTCCCTTGGGATCAATCCGAGGCTTCGCGCCGGTCGCGGATCAGCGGATTACAAAAGCTGAGTCTTGTACATTCGGAGTGCATGAAGACGGTTACGTCAGCGTAACTTACCTAGTGAAACAAAAGTCAGAGACGGTCTTTTAATCCGCGACCACATGGCCCGTCTTGTCGTCCCGCAGATCGCTCAGGAGCGAGTGCGACGATGTCAGCTACGCATCACGGCCACTTTCGCAGCGAGATGGCTCAGTCGATTGTTGGGGGCATGGCGGACGCTGCGGAGGAGAGCGGTGGGAAGGCGCTGGAGCTCATCGCCTCGCCCCTTGGCGGCCTCGTGCTGGCTCTTGTCGGTGCCTCGATCTGGTCCTGTGACGATGGGACCAGCCAGTTCGGTCTTGAGCTGCCCTACCGATACGTGCCTCGGTTCGGCCCGGTTGAGCTCGGTAGCGGCATCGGATGCACCCGTCCGCTGTTCTTCGCCCTCCAGAGCCAAGCCGCCCCATGGGTGGTGGGGCTGATCGCGGCGCTGCTCATCTACGTGGCCGTTCGGCTCTGGGGCAGGTTCGTCCGCGGAGGCGGAGCAGCCACGCCGTAGAGCGGGTGCTGCTCCTGCGTCCGGTGCGGCGCAGCCAGCGCGAGATCCCGTGCCATGCGTCGTCGGACGCACACGTCAGACTGTGTCGGGCTCGACCCGTGCGGGGTGTGGCTTGCCGGTGGGGGCGGCGTCCACGAGGTCGTGGCGGACCGAGTACCGCGCCCGGAGCCGGGCGTCCTGTTTGATCCGGTAGCGCTCGCCCATGCCGGTCCGCAGTGGAAGGGTGCCGGGGATCCGGTCGACGACCCGGTTGATGCCGGCCAGCATGTGGCCGACGCCGCGGACGAGGCTCTTCAGGCGGGTGTCGGGGATGGCCAGCTCGTCGGCGATCTGGTCGCCGAGGAAGACCCGCTCCAGCGCGTGCACCACGCGCGGAGCCAGCGACCGGAGCGGCGGGAGGAGGATCTGCTCGATCTCGAGCACCAGGAACTCGTCGTTGATCGCGGCGACCAGGTCACGGCAGTAGTCGTCCACCTCCGGCCGGGTGAGCAGGTAGGTCTCCTCCAGCGCCTCCTGCTCGCCCTGGTTGGTGGACAGCAGCGTCGGGTCGATCCCCAGCAGGTGGCCGATGTAGCGCCAGCGGGCGTAGTACGCGCGCTCTTCGTGGGGGAGGAAGGTGGCCCCGATCGCCGCCATCCCGCGCATCGGGATCAGGCAGAACTCCACCAGTGTGTAGGCCAGGTACGCCTGGCAGATCGGCACCCCCCAGGCCGCCTCGTCCCAGCGCGGATCGCCGCTCAGGGCCCGCCGGACCAGCGCGTGGATGATCCGCACCCGGACGGTCAGTTCGAACCCGCGGGCGTACCGCTGCAGGCCTCCGGTGCTGCTGGCCGCGACCAGCCAGGACGAGACCTCGATCGTCCGCACCCCGGCGCTCTCGACGTACCGCCCGGTCAGCTGCAGGGGACGCGACGCCGCCGAGTTGGCGTACCCACTGACCAGGGACGCCGCGCCCAGCACGATCCCGCCCTGCCGCGTGAACCGGCCCAGATAGCGACAGTCCCGGTCGATCGCCTCCAGGTCGACCCAGTCCGGGACGGCATCCAGCTCGGCGAACAGGGCGACCAGGGAGGCGGGCGCGTCCGCCACTGCCTCGATCCCTTCCCGGCACGCGGTCCGGAGCATCCGCATCGCCCGACCGGTACCCAGCGCGGCGGCATCGGCGACGAAGGCGTCCGCCAACGGATCGCCCTGCCTCATCCCGGCAAGGTAGGCGGGGGCGAGCTCCGGGAACCGTTCCAGGGCCTCATCGCGCCGGCGAAGGCTGGACGGGATCCGCGACGGCGAATCCGGCTCGCTGAGGATGCCGCTCATCCCGACAGCCTACGTGGGGCCCCCTCCGGATCCGCCAACACCCTGACCGGGCGGGGCGGTGTCTCGGCTGGGTCGTTGGGTCGACGGTCCGGGTGCCCGCGGCCGACGCTCTCGCCCGAATCGTCGTAGCCGGTCATTTCATGGATTCCGGCCCGAATCCCTGGCCGGGCCGTTCGGGCGGCAGGATCGGCCCCTTCGCCGGAATCGGCGTGAGCCTCGGGAACCGAGGCGAGCGCTCCATCGGCGGCCGTGTGAGGAGGCGCTTAGGCTGGCATTGTGGAAATGGAGATCACCGGGCACACAACAGCCGCGCCGGCCGGGCGGAGGGTCGCCTGATGAATCGCCGGATACTGGTCAACGCCGGCCTCGGAGTTCTCGTTCTCGGTCTCGGCGTGGCCGGGTTGGTGGCGCTGTTCACCCCGCGCCAGGATCCCTACGCCAACCTGCCCACCACCAAAGTGCTCCGTGGCACCCTGGCAGCCACGGTCACCGCGAGCGGCAACGTGGAGAGCGGGATCACCGCCTCGCTCCAGATGCCCGGCGCCGGCGGAGTGATCACGCGCGTCTACGTCAAGACCGGGAGCCAGGTGAACGCCGGTGACCGCCTGGTCAGGGTCGACCCCACCAGCGCCCGCGAGCAGCTCGCCTCGGCAAAGGCGAGCCTGGCCTCGGCGAACGCGGCCATGACCAACGCCACCCGGGGACGCACCGACGCAGAACGGCGCTCCGACGCGGCCTCGGTCGCCGCGGCCTCGCAGGCGCTGACCAACGCGAACCGGCTGCTGTCCATCGCCGAGGAGAGCTACGCCCTGGTGGTCCAGCAGCAGGCGGAGATCATCGCGCCGCTCCAGGCTGCGGTCGACGATGCCCAACAGGCGCTCTCCGACGACAAGGTCGAACTCGCGAGGCTGAAGGCCGAACTGGCCGCGACCGACCCGTCCGACACGGGCACGATCGCACAACTCGAGGCCCAGATCAGCCAGCTGGAAGCCCAGATCGTCACGGACACGGCCGCCCTCACCGCAGCCGAGGGGCCGCTCGCCCAGGCCGAACGCACCCGGGACACCCTGGTCCTGCAGGCCAGGCAGTCCCTCACCGCCCAGCGGGCCAGCCGGGACGCGGCGCAGAAGGCGCTCGCGCAGGCGAAGGCAGCGGTGGCCGTCGCCCAGCAGCCGCCGAACCCTGGCTCGGTCCAGGCCGCCCAGGCCCAGATCGACGCCGCCAACGTCGCCGTTGACCAGGCCCGGCGGGCCCTCGACGACACGGTGCTGCGGGCGCCGTTCAGCGGCACGGTCTCCACGGTCAACGCCGTCGTCGGGCAGTCCGCCGCAGCCAGCCTCGGCTCCGCCTCCGGTGCCGGTGGCGGGCTGGTCACCCTGGTCAACCCGGACGGCAAGCGGGTCGTCGCCTTCATCGCTGAGGCCGACGTCGCCGCGGTGAAGGTCGGCCAGGAAGCCGCCGTCAACCTGCCGGCCACCGGCCTGGACCTCACCGCGAGGGTCGTCTCGGTGGACGTGCAGAGCACCGTCACCAACAACGTCGTGCAGTACCTCACCACCCTGGCCCTGGACGCGCCGCCGGCGTCGGTCAAGGTGGGTCAGACCGCCAGCCTGTCGATCACCACCGCCAGCAAGCCGGACGTGCTGTTCGTGCCGACCAGCGCCATCGCCACCGACGGCCTGACCAGCTACGTGATCAAGACCTCCGGCGAGAAGCCCACCCGGGTCGAGGTGACCACCGGCATGACCGGCACCACCGGCACAGAGATCACCAGCGGACTCAGCGAGGGCGACTCGGTTCTGTTGTCCAACACCGGCGGAACCGGCAATCCTGGACTGTTCCCCACCGCCGCACAGAGCAGCGCCCGATGACCGGCCCGCCGGACCGCCCGGTGATCGACCTGCGCAACGTGTCCAAGACCTACGGGGTGGGTGAGACCCTCGTGCACGCCGTCGACGGTGTCACCCTCCAGGTGCAGCGCGGCGACTATGTCGCCGTGATGGGGCCGTCCGGCTCAGGCAAGTCGACCATGATGAACCTGATCGGCTGCCTCGATGCGCAGACCCGCGGCCTCTACCGCCTCGACGGCGTCGACGTCAGGCTGCTCGACGACCGGCAGCAGTCCCGGATCCGCAACCGCAAGATCGGCTTCGTCTTCCAGAACTTCAACCTGATCGCCCGCACCACCGCCCTGTCGAACGTCGAGCTGCCGCTCGTCTACGCCGGGGTGCCGGCACGCGAACGGCGCCGGCGCGCCCTCGCCGCGCTGCGCGAGGTGGGCCTGGCCGACCGGATCGAGCACACCCCTGCCCAGCTCTCCGGAGGCCAGCAGCAGCGGGTGGCGATCGCCCGCGCGATGGTCACCGAGCCGGTCATCCTGCTCGCCGACGAACCCACCGGCGCCCTGGACAGCCACAGCAGCGAAGAGGTCCTGGCCCTGTTCGACCAGCTCTCCGCGCACGGCCGCACGCTGGTCGTGATCACCCACGAGGCGGGTGTCGCAGCCCACGCCAAGCGGGTGTTGCAGATGCACGACGGCAAGATCCGCTCGGACGAGCGCAACGCTCCCGTGGACGCCCCGCCGCCGGCCCTGCGCCACCCGGCCACGGGGGTGGCCTCATGAGCATCTCCGAGAGCGCCCGGTTCGCCTGGCGTGGTCTGACGGCCAACAAACCCCGATCGGCCCTGACCATGCTCGGCATCCTGATCGGCGTCGCCTCGGTCATCATCCTGGTCGGCGTCGGCACCGGCGCCAACCAGAGTGTCACCGACACCCTGAACTCCCTGGGGACCAACACCTTGACGATCACCCGCAAGAGTTCCGACACCACCCAGCTCCGCAACCCGTTCGTGGCTCCCTCCATCGACGCCGCCGGCAGCGGCACCAACATTCGCGACACCCGCCTGACCATGTCCGACGCCGAAGCGCTCGCCGACCCCGAACTCGCCCCCGCGATCCGGCTCGTCGCGCCCGTGGTCGTCGCCACCCGGGTGACCGCCACCCTGAACGGCGCCTCGCACCCGATCCCCAGCACCACTGGCACGACCACCGCCTACCTCAGCATCAACAACGACACGGTCGTGGCCGGGCGCGTGTTCACCGACACCGACTACCGGGCGCACTCCCGCGTCCTGCTCACCGGACGCACCGTCGCTGAAGCGCTCGCCGGCGGGGACGGCAGCAGCCTGCTGGGCCAGGTCATCCGGCTCAACGGCAAGGAATTCACCGTCATCGGGATCCTCGAAGCCAAGGGCGTCACCGGTCGGCTCGACCAGGATGACCGGATCATCGCCCCGGCGACAGCAGTCCAGGACCATCTCGCTGGATACGGCGACCTGAGCAGCATCGTGGCGCAGGCCGTCTCGGCCGCCGCGGTCAACGACGCCCAGGCCCAGATCGAGTCGATCCTGGACGCCCGGCACCGCACCAATGTCGACACCAGGGATTTCACCGTCACGAACTCGGCCACCTTCCTCAACGCCGCCAAGTCGATCACGGACATCTTCACCGTCCTGCTCGGCTCGCTCGCAACCGTCTCCCTGCTCGTCGGCGGCATCGGAGTGATGAACATCATGCTGGTCACGGTGACCGAACGCACCCGTGAGATCGGGATCCGCAAGGCGATCGGAGCCGGTCGCAGCGACATCATTCTCCAGTTCATGCTGGAGGCTGTCCTGCTGTCCGTGCTCGGCGGCATCGCCGGCATCATCTTCGGCTATCTGGTCTGCCAGATCGAGATCTCGGGCTTCCGGGCCGTCGTCGCCCCCTACTCCGTGGCGCTCGCGTTCAGCTTCTCCCTGGCTGTCGGCCTGTTCTTCGGCATCTACCCCGCGATGCGAGCCGCCTCCCTGAAGCCCATCGATGCCCTCCGTTACGAGTGAAGCGGCTACACCCGAAGGAACTGCGATGACTGAACCCGGCACCCATCCCGCCGACGACCCCGTCGGGGGCGACGGCCTCAGCCTCGGCGCCGACGACGCCGAGCAGGACGACCTGGAGTTCCAACCCAGGCAGCGCAGGGGGCTGCACTGGCTCACGCTCCTCCTGATCGCCCTCGCCATCTGGGGGGCAGGCTTCCTGGTCGGAGTGCTCACCGACCGCGCTCTCGCGGGAGTCGCCGGCTGAGCGGTTCCGCCGCGGCGATCAGGTGTCGTCGAAGGGCCGGGTGGCGCGGGGATCGCTGAGCCGGTGGGTCGCGGCATAGGTACGCCGGATCGCGTTCATGGACTGCTCGTAGTTGGTCTGCGCAACCCCGATGAACAGGCAGTCCACCACCATGAGTTGGGCGATCCGGCTCCCCAGCGCACCGGAGCGGAACCCGGTCTCCCGGGCGGCCGTGGTGAGCACGATGTCGGCGTGGGCGGCCAGAGTGGAGCGGGCGTGGTTGGTCAGCGCGATCGTGGTGGCTCCCGAATCGTGCGCCATCTCCAGGAACATGACCGTGTCGGAGGTGGTGCCGCTGTGCGAGATCGCCAGGGCGACGGTTCCGGTGTCGAGGGTCGCGGCCGACGTCCAGGCGGAGTGGGTGCTCGACCAGTTCAGGACGGTGCGGCCGATCCGGGTGAGCTTCTGCTGCAGGTCGAGCCCGACGAAGGAGCTCGCGCCCACGCCGAAGACGTCGACCCGGCGGGCGCCGCTGATCGCGTCCACCGCCTGCTGCAGCGCCGTGGCGTCCAGGGTCTTGGCCGTGTCCGCGATCGACATCGTCTCGGCGAGGGAGATCTTCGCGACGATGTCGGCCAGGGTGTCGTCCTTGTCGATGTCACCGGACGCCTCGGGGAGCCCGGCGGTCTCGATCGATTCCCGGGTGATCTCGCGGAGCACGTCCATCCGGAGGTCCCGGAAGTGGTCGTAGCCGAGGCTCCGGCAGAACCGGATCACCGACGTGGTCGAGGTGTCGCAACGGACGGCAACATCGTTCACCGAGAGCTCGGCGGCCCCGGCCGGATCGGCGAGGAAGAGCTCGGCGATCCGCCGCTCGCTCGGTCGGAGTTCCGGCAGGAGGGCGCGCATGCTGACCAGGGCGTGCCGGCTCGCGTCCGGCCACGGCAGGGATACGGGCATCTGGGCTCCTACCCATCGACGCGGCGACTGTATTGCAATTCTGTAACAAGCTGGGGGAAGACAGTTACAAGATCCTAGCCAATCGCGTACTTTTAGTACATCGACAACACCGGGCGCTCCCGATGCCGCAGTCAGGATCGCCTTGTTCTGAGGAGTTTGCCCATGATCGCAGGTCGCCGCGCCCGTCGCGGAACCGCTGTTGCAGTAGGACTTTCCCTGGCTGGCGCGCTCGTCCTCTCGGGCTGCGCGCCGGCTGCTACCTCGACCGGGAGCGCCGCGCCGAGCGGTGCCGCCGGTGCCGGAGGAACCCTGGTGGTCGGCGTCACCAGTGAGCCCGACACCCTGTTCCCCTGGAAGGCGACCCAGTTCCAGGCGGTGAACGTGCTGCAGAACATCTACGGCACCCTCACCGAGTTCGACAAGGACCTCAACGTTGTGCCCGGCCTGGCCGAGTCCTGGGACACCTCTTCGGACGGGCTCACGCTCACGCTGCACCTGCGCAAGGGGGTCACCTTCGACGACGGCAGCGCCTTCGACTCCGCCGACGTCAAGTTCTCCCTCGACAAGATCAAGGAAGAAGCCACCGCGGCCGTCGCCGCGGCGTCCCTCGCCTCGGTGAAGAGCGTGGACGCCACCGACCCGGAGACCGTCACCGTCCACCTCAGCGCACCGGACGCGGGCCTGCTGGCCAACCTCGGCGTGGTGAACATGGCGATGCTGTCCTCCGATGACACCGAGGCCGCGCTCAACACCACCCCGAACGGCACCGGTCCGTTCGCGCTCAAGGAGCGCAAGGCGAACCAGTCGCTCTCCCTGGTGCGCAACGACGCCTACTGGGGCGACAAGACCAAGCTCGACGGCGTCGAGTTCCGGGTGATCCCCGACGAGTCCTCGATCGTCTCAGCGATGCAGTCCGGCAATGTCCAGTTCGCGGTCTTCGACGATCCGCTGGTGGCCCAGACCGCCGCGGCGGCAGGGCTCGCCGTGGCCAAGACCCCGCAGCTGAGCTACCACGTGCTTCAACTCAACGCGAGGAAGGGCCCGCTCACGGACGTGAACGTCCGCCTGGCGATGCAGTGCGCGATCGATCGGCAGCAGGTCCTCGATACCGCTGCCGCCGGCGAGGGCGAGATCACCGGGCCGATCACCTCTCCCGCCTTCAGCTCCGACCCCAACTCGCGTCCGTGCCCGACGCGCGACCTGACCAAGGCTGCCGAGTACCTCGCCAAGGCGGGCAAGCCGGACGGAGTCACGATCAAGACCATCGTGTCCCAGGGTGAGTACTCGACCTCGGTCAACGAGGCGCAGAACCTCAAGGCCCAGCTCGCCGAGGCCAAGATCACCCTCGACCTGGATGTGCTCGAGTCCGGTGCCTACGTGGACCGCTGGATCGGTGCCGACTTCGAAGCTGCGGTCGCCCTGAACGGCGGACGTCCTGATCCCGACGGCGCCTACTCCCGCTACTTCACCAGCACCGGGAACCTGAACAAGGTCGCCGGGTACTCCTCGCCGGAGCTCGACAAGTTGTTCGCCGAAGGCAGGCAGACCTCCGATCTCGCCAAGCGCAAGGAGATCTACACCCAGATCTCCAACAACCTCGAGGACAACGCGGTGTGGATCTGGATGTTCACCAGCTACACCTACACCGCCACCACCTCGAACGTCACCGGGTTCACCCCCATGGCGAACAGCTCGCTGCAGTACCTCCGCGAGACCGCCATCGGCTGATCAGCGCGACGGTGTGGGCCGGGTGAAACCGGCCCACACCGCGGTGCACTATTCATCATGAACCTTGTCAGAGCTGTCGCGTCCCACCGCGTGCTGCGCCCGGTCATCTCCGCGCTGGGGACGTTGCTCGGCGTAGCCGTCTTCGTCTTCGTCATGCTGCGGGCCATCCCCGGGAACCAGATCACCGCGGGCCTGGGCACCGAGGCCGCCGCGCTGACCCCGGCCCAGCAGGCTGCGCTCGAGGCGTACTACGGCCTGGACAAGCCCCTGGTCACCCAGTTCTTCAGCTGGCTCGGCAACATCTTCACCGGGAACCTCGGCTTCTCCTCCCGCGCCCAGCAGAGCGTCCTGGAGTTGACCGCGCAGTCGCTCCCGGTCACGCTCGAACTCGCGGTCTTCTCGATCGTGCTCGCCCTCCTGATCGGCATCCCGCTGGGCATGCTCTCGGCGTCCCGTCCGGATTCGCCGCGGGACGCGTTCGGCCAGGCGGTGGGCCTGATGGGGCTCTCGATCCCGTCCTTCCTGCTGGCCACGGCCCTGCTGGCGATCCTGTCGGCGACGGTCCGGTTCAACCCCAACGGGCAGGCTTTCGCCTACTTCAGCGAGGATCCGCTGCTCAACCTCCAGCAGATGCTGCTGCCGTCCCTGGTGCTGGGATTCGGCATCGCGGCACCCATCATGCGCACCACCCGCACCGCCGTGCTCGAGGTGCGGGGTCAGGACTTCATCCGGACCGCACGCGCGAAAGGTGTCGGCCCGAGGCGGCTGCAGGTCCGCCACGTGCTCAAGAACGCGCTGGTCCCCATCGTCACCATGACCGGCCTCCAGTTCGGCTACCTGCTGGGCGGCGCAGTCGTGGTCGAACAGATCTTCTCCCTGCCCGGTATCGGCCGGCAGGTGCTGCTCGGCATCCAGCAGAAGGAGTACGCGCTGGTACAGAGCACCGTGCTGCTGATCGCGCTCGCGTTCGTGGTGGTCAACCTGCTCACCGACCTGCTGTACCGGATCATCGACCCACGGGTGCGTGCCGAATGACCGAGATCTCCGAATCCGCTCCGGCCAGCCTCGCCGGCGTCCAGTCCGGGCAGCGCCTGCGGCTGCTGCTGAAGAGCCGCAGCGGTGTGGCCGGGCTCGTCCTGGTCGGCCTGCTCGCGATCCTGTGCGTGCTCGCCGCCTTCGGCCTGCTGCCCTACGACCCCCTCGCCCAGGCCCCACAACAGAGGCTGCTGCCGCCGTCCGCCGCGCACTGGTTCGGCACCGACCAGTTCGGACGCGACGTGTTCTCCCGGGTGGCCGCCGGCGTCGCCAGTTCGGCGCTGATCGCCGTGGTCGCCGTGGCCTTCGCCACCGTGGTCGGCACGCTCGCCGGAGTCTCGGCCGGCTTCTTCCGCGGCGTCTCGGACGCGGTGGTCAGCGGGGTCACCAACGTGTTGTTCGCCTTCCCGCCGCTGCTGCTGGCGCTCTCCCTCGCCTCGGTGTTCGACCGCAACTGGTTCACCATCGCCGTGGCGATCGCGATCGTCTACGTCCCCATCTTCATCCGGGTCACGCGGGGCCCGGTGCTGTCGCTGCGCGAGATCGACTTCGTCCGGGCTGCGGTGAGTTCGGGGCAACGGCGAGCCGCGATCATGTTCCGCCACGTGCTGCCGAACATCACCTCGATCCTGATCGTCCAGGTCACGCTCTCGCTGTCCTGGGCGGTGCTCACGGAGGCATCACTGAGCTTCCTGGGTCTCGGCACCCCGCCGCCGGCGCCCTCACTCGGCTCGATGATCTACGAGGCCCGCACCTTGGTCTACATCGCGCCCTGGACGATGGTTGCCCCCGGCGTCATCGTCGTTCTCTTCGTCGTCGGCCTGAACCTGCTCGGCGATGGCCTCCGCGACTCCCTCGACCCCAGGAACAGAGGTAGGAAATGAGCACTCTCGAGGAGGATCTGGCCGACCTGGTCACGGAGGCGGTGAACCCCGACTACGCCATGCTGGACACGATGTCCGTCGCGGAGCTCGCCGACCTGATGAACCGGGCGGACGCCACCGTCGCCGGAGCCGTCCGGGCCGCGCTGCCCGCCATCGTCGCGGTGATCGAGGCGGCGGCCGCCCGGATGCAGGACGGAGGGCGGCTGGTCTACGTCGGGGCCGGTACGGCGGGGCGGATCGGCGTCGTGGACGCGTCCGAGTGCCCGCCGACGTTCAGCTCCCCACCGGAGCAGGTCTTCGCGATCATGGCCGGTGGCCCGAATGCCATCGTCACGCCCACCGAGGGCGCAGAGGACGACGCGCAGGCAGGCGCGAGTGCGGTGGCGGCGGCCGGCATCGGGCCCCTCGACACCGTCGTCGGCATCGCGTCGAGCGGACGCACGCCGTACGTGATCGGCGCCATCACCCAGGCGCGCGAGCGGGGGGCGCTCACGGTCGGGTTCTCCTGCAACAGCCATACCCGGCTGAGCGCTGCGGCCGAACTGGCGATCGAGATCGAACTCGGCCCGGAGGTGATCTCCGGCTCCACCCGGCTGAAGGCGGGGACCGCCCAGAAGATGGTGCTCAACATGATCTCGACGATCGTGATGGTCCGTCTGGGCAAGACCTACGGCAACCTCATGGTCGACCTCAAGGCAACCAACCACAAGCTACGGGAGCGGGCGATCCGGATGGTCGAGCTGATCGCCGATGCGTCGCGCGAGCAGGCGGTCGCCGCCTTGTCCGAAGTGGATTACGACGTGAAGGTGGCCTCCCTGATGCTGATCGCCCCGACCGACGCGGACACCGCCGTCGCCCGGATCGCCGCCGCCGACGGACGCCTGCGGGCGGCCCTGGAGATGGCGTGATGCGCGTCCTCGGCATGATCTCGGGCACCTCCCACGACGGCATCGACGTGGCCGTGGTCGACTTCGCCCAGCGCGCAGGCGTGCTGGAGGGCACGCTCGGGTTCAGTGGCTCGCGTCCCTACGACCCGTCGTTGCGCCGCCTGCTGATGGACATGCTGCCTCCGCGGCCCACCACCCTCGCCGGAGTCTGCGAGATCGACACCCGGATCGGGCAGGCCTTCGCCGACGCGGCCGAGTGGGCCATCGGTGAGGCCGGAGCGGTCGACGCGGTGTGCTCCCACGGCCAGACCGTCTTCCACTGGGTCGAGGACGGGCGCGCCCTGGGCACGCTCCAGCTCGGCCAGCCCGCATGGATCGCCGAGCGGGTGGGCGTCCCCGTGGTCGCCGACATCCGGGCGCGGGACCTGACCGTCGGAGGTCAGGGCGCACCGCTGGCCTCGCTGGTCGACTTCCTCCTGCTCAACCAGCGCAGCGGCGTCAGCGGAGCGCTCAACCTGGGCGGCATCTCGAACCTCACGGTCGTCTCCGCGGAGGGGGTGTCGGCCTGGGACATCGGGCCGGCGAACGCCCTGATGGACGCCGTGGTGGCGGACCGCGGACTGGACCCGCGCGGCTACGACGCCGACGCCCGGATCGCGCGCGAGGGGACCATCGACGACCGGCTCCTGGCCCGACTGCTCGCCGAGCCCTACTACGCGCAGGTCCCGCCCAAGAGCACAGGGAAGGAACTGTTCAACCTGGCCTATCTGCAGCGGGAACTGGACGCGGCCGGGTCCGCTCCGTCCGACGCCGATCTGCTGGCGACGCTGGTCGAGCTCACCGCCCGGACGGTCGCGGACGCCGTCCGGGACGCCGGGGTGGAATACCTGGCGGTCTCCGGCGGCGGCTGCCGCAATCCGCTCCTGATGGATCGGCTGGGCGCCCTGCTGCCCGGTGTCGAACTGGTCCTCACCGATGTTCTGGGGATGCCGGCCGACACCAAGGAAGCCATCCTGATGGCGCTGATCGGCTGGTGCACCCTGCACGGCGTCCCGGGGACGGTCCTGGGCGGCACCGGTGCCCTCGAACCGCGGATCCTGGGTTCGATCGTCCCCGGTCGCGGGCCCCTCGTTCTGCCGGACCCGGTACCGGCGATCACCGGCCTTCGACTGTCCGGCGAGCGGACGCGGCCGTGAACGTCGTGCTTCGTGAGGCGACTCCGGCCGATCTCGACGCGGTGGTCGAGGTCTTCCTGGCCTGCTGGCGGGGCAGCTACGCCGCGGTTCTGCCGCAGAGCCTGGTCGCCTCGATCTCCGACGAGCGGGCCGTCGAGATGTGGACGCGGGCACTCGGCTCTGCGCGCGGCCACACCGTGGTCGCCGACGATGGCGAACGGATCCTTGGACTGACCCGCTGGGAGGTCTCTGGCGCCGCCGGCCAGGTTCACTCGCTGTACGTCTCCCCGGTCGCGCAGGGCTCCGGGCTCGGTACCAGGCTGCTCGACCACGCCGAGGACGCCTTCGTCCAACAGCGGGTGACGTCGGCGACGCTGTGGGTGTTCGCAGCGAACGGCCCGTCGGTGGGCTTCTACCGCAGCCGCGGCTGGCGTCCCGACGGTGCCACCCGGGTCGAGCCCGAGTTCGGGCAGCCGGAACTGCGACTGCGCAAGGACCTCAGGGAAGGGGAACCCGGGTGATGGCCGTCACCGAGGCGCTGGACCGGCTGCTGGCCGGTCCGTCGGCGCCGCTGGGTGCCGTGGTGGGGATGGCGGGCCGCGAGGGCCGCCGGATCGCCGCGGGCGGCGTGTGCACGCCCGGCGGCGAGCCCGTCACCCAACGGACCCGCTTCGACCTGGCCTCGGTGACCAAGGTGGTCGCAACCACCTGTGCCCTGCACCGGCTTGCGGTCCTGGGCGAACTCGAGCTGACCGATCGACTGTCCCGCTACCTCCCGGGGGCGCGGCCCGGCGATCCGACCCTGAGCGACCTGCTCCACCACCGCGCCGGCCTGTGGGAGTGGCAACCTCTCTACCTGGCCGGGACGGAGCCGCTGGCTGCACTGGACGGGCTGCCCCTGCGGTACCCGCCGGGCCAGGGACGGCACTACTCCGATCTGGGGTTCATCCTGCTCGGCGAGGTGATCGGTGCGGTCACCGGGGTGGGGTTGCGGCACGCGGTGGCGGAGCTGGTCGCAGGGCCGCTGGGGCTGGACAGCATCGGCTTCGGACCGGTGGACGCCGAGGTGGCCGCCGGTGGCGTGGGCGATCGCGTCGAGGCGACGATGGTGCGCAGCGGCGAGCCCTATCCAGTGCTGTTCGCCGACCCCTCGTTCGAGTGGCGAGACGGGCTCACCGTGGGCGAGGCGAACGACGGCAACGCGTTCCACGCCTTCGCCGGGGTGGCCGGCCACGCCGGACTGTTCGGCGCCGCGGACGACTTGCTCACCCTCGCCCTGTCCCTGGCCGACCCCGCGGCGGACGAGCTGTGGGGCGGCGACCTGCGCGACGCGATCTTCCGGGACGGGCCGGACGCCGGCCAGGCGTCGGGATGGCGCACCGAGCCGGTGGCCCGTGGCGGCCGGGTCGGGCGGATGCTGTGGCATCCGGGCTTCACCGGCTGCGCGTTGGGCTTCGTGCCGGAGTTCGGCATCGCCGTGGTGATGCTCTCCAGTCGCCTGCTCGCCGCGCGTCCCGCGGCGACCGCGGACTTGTGGCATTCGGTCGTGGAGACCGTGGGGCTGGCTGTTGTCGGCCAGGAAGGATGGTGACCGTGACGAGTTCGGTTGAGCCGGTGCTCCAGATCCGCGACCTGTGCGTGTCGTTCCGGACCGGGGCCACGCTCGTCCCCGCGGTGATCGACGTCAGCCTCGACGTGGCCGCCGGTGAGACGGTCGCGGTGGTCGGGGAGTCGGGGTCGGGCAAGAGCACCACCGCGTCCGCGGTCAATCGGCTGCTTCCCGACAACGCCGTGATCACCGCCGGAACGATCCGTTTCGAGGGCAGGGAGATCGCCGATCTCGGTGAGCACGAGATGATCGGCCTGCGGGGAGCGGGCATCGGGCTCGTGCCCCAGGATCCGATGTCGAACCTGAACCCGCTGATGCGGGTGGGCGAGCAGATCGGCGAGGCGCTGGAGGTGCACGGCCGCACGCGGGGCCGGGCCACACAGGAGCGCGTCCGCGAGCTGCTCGAGATGGTGGGCATCCCGCAGCCGGCGGAGCGGGCTCGGCAGTACCCTCACGAGTTCTCCGGCGGCATGCGCCAGCGCGCGCTGATCGCGATGGGCCTGGCCTGCGGTCCCCGGCTGCTGATCGCCGACGAGCCGACCTCAGCGCTCGACGTGACGGTGCAGCGCCGAGTGCTCGACCAGCTCGGCTCGTTGACCCGCGAGCTCGGCACCGCGGTCTTCCTGATCACCCACGATCTCGCGCTGGCTGCGGAGCGTGCGGACCGGGTCGTGGTCATGTACCAGGGCCGGGTGGTCGAGGAGGGCCCGTCCGCCCGGGTGCTGGTGAACCCTCACCACGACTACACCAGGGAGCTGATCGCTGCGGCGCCGAGCCTGGCCACCCGTCGCGAGCCCGTGGTCAGGGACAGCGCGGCCGCCAAGGAGTCGTCGCCTCTGGTCGAGGTCGAGGGACTGGTCAAGGAGTTCCCGCTGCGCGCCCGCACGTCCCAGGGGTCGCGCACGTTCACGGCGGTGGACGGAGTGAGCTTCTCCATCCAGCGCGGTACCACGGTCTCGATCGTGGGGGAGTCCGGCTCGGGCAAGTCGACCACGGCCAGCCTGCTGCTCGGCCTGGACGAGCCGACCGCCGGCCGGATCCGGTTCGACGGCGTCGACCTGACCGGCGTGCGTGGCCGGCAGATGTTCGACTTCCGGCGCAGGGTCCAGCCGGTGTTCCAGAATCCCTACTCCTCGCTCGACCCGCGTTACTCGGTCGGCCAGAGCATCGCCGAGCCGCTTCGAGTGCATCGCCTGGGCGACGTGGCCGAGCGGCGCGCACGGGTGGGAGACCTGCTGGAGCAGGTCTCGCTGCCGCGGGACTTCGCGACCCGGCTCCCGCACGAGCTGTCCGGCGGGCAGCGACAGCGGGTGGCCATCGCCCGGGCGCTCGCGCTGAAGCCCGACCTGGTCGTCCTCGACGAGGCCGTCTCGGCTCTCGACGTCCTGGTGCAGGCACAGATCCTGGAACTGCTCGCCGACCTTCAGTCGCAACTCGGTCTGAGCTACCTGTTCATCAGCCACGACCTCGCCGTGGTGCGAATGATCTCCGACCAGGTGCATGTGATGAGCCAGGGCCGCTTCGTCGAGAGCGGGACGCCGGAACAGATCTTCGAGAACGCGGTCGACCCCTACACCCAGGAACTGCTCGCCGCGATCCCGGGGCGCGGCCTCGTCGCGTGAACCGTGCCGGTCGCGGCGCGCCAGGGACGGCCTGCGTCCGAGTGTCCGGATCGGGGCCGGCGTCCTCGTCCTCGGAGGGGTTCGAGGACGAGGACAGCAGCCCCGGACGCCTACTTGAGCAGTCGGCCGAGATCCCCGGAGAGCTCGTCACAGATCCAGGGCGCGCTGCGGGTACCGATGCGCTCGACGCCGAGCAGGAGGCAGCCGAGCGCCACCATCGGGGTCCAGAAGCTGCCGGTGCCGGCGATCTTGACCTTGACCCCCTCCGGCGCGGTGTCGCACATGATCTTGACCTGGGCGAACTGCGGTCCGCCGTGCCGGCCGGTGGAGGACTTGACCCAGTCGACGCCGGCCTCGCTGGCCAGCTCGACGGCTGCGCGGAGCTCGTCGTCGGTGAGTAGTTGGGCTTCGAGGATGGCCTTGCACTCGGCGCCCCCGTCATGGGCTGCCTTCACGACCTCGGCGATGTCGCGCCGGTAGTCGTCGTAGTCCCCGCTCTTGAGCTTGCCGTGGTTGGCGACCATGTCGATCACCCAGGGTCGTCCGTTGAGGACGCGGGCGCCCTCCTGGGCCTCGGCGACCTTGGCTGCGGTGGAGAGGCAGCCGAAGGGGAAGGCGACCACCCAGCCGGTCTCAATGCCGGTGCCTTCGAGCTGGTCGGCGACGTAGGGTGCCCAGCCGGGGTTGGTGTGGAATCCCTTGAACCGGTACTCCTTGCTGATCGCGATGCCGCGATCGATATCGGCCTTGCTGGCGTCGGGATTGAGGACGGAGAAGTCCATCAGGGAGGCGAGGTGCTCCCGGGACAGATCCAGTTGGCTGAGAGTGATCGGCTGGGGCATGGTGGCACCTCTCTGTGCATCGTCGTGAATGCCGTTCTGCCTACAGATATACCTGTCTGTACTAGGTTGCGCAACCCGCAGAAGCGCTGTGGTGTACTCGTGAAGCCCGCGGTCCCGTCTGGTTGCGGCGGCCGGCATTCGCGTGCCGTGGATGAGGCCGGTAGTGAGGGGACGCCGCGAGGGGCGCATCCCGGGTCGCGCACGCACCCGCGCCCTGGTCGGGTCAGCGGGTCATGATGAAGCCCTACAGCTTGTACTCGAAGTCGAGCCGGATCTTGTCGCCCCGGAAGACGATCCGGGTGAACTCGAACGTGGTGCCGTTCTGCGCGCTGATCACATCCTCCAGCTGGAGCAGGGCAGCGCCACGCGGGACGCCGAGCCGCTTCGCCTCTTCGGCCTGGGCTGCGGCGACTTCGAGGGACTCGATGACGCGCTTCATGCGCAGGCCGTACTGCCCCTCGAGAATGACGCAGAGCTGCTCGTTCACCAGATCCTGCTCCTCCAGCCCGGGAGCGAGAGCCGCGGGGATGTAGGAACGGTGCAGGCTGATCGGCTCGCCGCTGGCCAGACGAAGCCGATGCACGGCGTACACCGCGTCCGACTCGGCGAGGTTGAGCCGTTCCCGAACCCGCCGGGTGGGTGCCTCCTGGGCGACCCGGATGAGCTCGGTCCTGGTCTCGTACCCCATGGCCTCGAGTTGCTCGCGCACCCCGCGGTAGGCCGGCGAGATGGTGCTGATCTTCGTCGGGGAGACGAAAGTGCCCTTGCCGGGCACCCGGAACAGGACGCCGTCGTTGACCAGTTTGGTGAGCACCCCGCGCGCGGTCATGCGGCTCAGGCCGTACTCCCGGTTGAGTTCGTTCTCGGAGGCGATGCGTTCCCCTGGCTGCCACTCGCCCGCGCGGATGCGTTGCCGCAACGCGTCCTCAAGCTGTTGATACAGCGGCACGGACGAGTCGCGTTGGAGCTCAGCCACGGTCGCGCCTCCTCTCTAGGGCTGCCTAAGCCTGCCTAGCCTAGCAAGGGATGGGCGCAACTCCGCGCAAAGGCACGCGGCTGGTCCACGCGCGCACTCAGGTGGACCAGCCCCACCGGACACCGTGCGCTCCGGCGGCGGAAGCGGGCCCGGCGGCCATCGGCTCCCGGGCTCGCGGACGGCCGTTACCCGCTCACCCCCGGAGCCACCGGACGACTGCGGGCCCCCGATGCGGCGAAGGCCCTGATCCGTGCGGCGATCCCTTCCGGGTCCAGCGAGAACCTGGCTGAGAGCTCGTCGTAGCGGCCGCTCGGCACATAGTCGTGTGGTACCGCCACTCGGTCCACCACCACTCCCGGGACGCCGGCGAGCAGCTCGCACACGGCGCTGCCCAGCCCACCGGGGAGATAGTGCTCCTCGACGGTGAGCACGCGAGAGGTGCGCAGCGCCGAGTCCAGGATCGCTTCGGCGTCCAGAGGCCACACCGTGCCCAGGCCGAGCAGGTCGACGTCGACCTCAGCACCAACCTGGTCGACCGCCTCCAGTACCCGGGGTGTGACGTAGCCGGTGCTGACGACCGTGAGATCGTTCCCGCTGCGCAGTCGCTTCGCCCGTCCGATCACGAAGCTGTCGTCCGGGAAGATCTCGGGCAGCGGTTCGCTCCCGATGCGCATGTACACCGGCCCCTCGTGGGCCAGCATGGCCGTGACTGCGCCCCTGATCTCGGCGGGATCCTGAGGGGCGAGCACGGTGACTCCAGGGATCATCCGCATCAGCGCGTAGTCCTCGAGCGAATGGTGGGTGGCCCCGAGGTCGGAGTAGGTGAACCCGCCGTTGCGGCCAACGATCTTCACGTTCTGGCGCATGTAGCCCAGGTCGTTGCGGAAGGCCTCGAAGTTCCGGCAGGTGACGAAGGGCGCGATCGCGCAGAACACGGGAATGTAGCCGCAGGTGGCCAGTCCCGACGCGACACCGGTGACGCCGTGTTCCTGGATCCCGAACTCCAGGTACCGCTCCGGGTGCGACGCGGCGAAGCCGCCCAGGCCGGACGAACCTCCGCTGTCGGCCGACAGCACGACGACCTTCGGGTCGAGCGCCGCGGCGTCGGCGACCGCCTGGCCGAAGGTGATCCGCGGGTCCAGCAGGTTGCCGGTCATGATGCCGCCACCAGAGCTTCGAGCCGCCTCGTGGTGTCCTCGCAGTACTCGATCGCCGCGGCGAGTTCGGCGGCGCTCGGCTTCCAGTAGTGGGAGGCGACTGTGCCCTCGATCGAGGGGATGCCCCGTCCCTTTACAGTGCGCGCGATGATCGCCGAAGGCCGCCCCGGGGTCAGGGGCAGTTCGTCCAGGACCCGAACGATGCTCGCCATGTCGTTGCCGTCCAGTTCCGTGGTGGCCCAGCCGAAGGCGTCGAACTTCGCGCTGATCGATTCCATGCCCATGACCTCCCTGGTGGGACCGCTGATCTGGAGCCCGTTGGCGTCCACGAACACGGCCAGATGGTCGAGCCGGTGGTGGGCCGCGATCGCGGCGCCCTCCCAGTTCGATCCCTCAGGAAGCTCGCCGTCGCCCATCACGACGAAGACCCGGGAGCCGAAGCCGGACAGCCGTGCTCCGAGTGCCACCCCGCAGGCGATGGCGAGGCCGTGCCCCAGGGCTCCGGTGTTGGCCTCGACCCCGGGCAGCTTGTGCATGTCCGGATGCCCGGGCACGGCCGAGCCGGTCCTGCCGTAGCTGTCGAGGACGTCAGTGGGGATCAGCCCGGTTTCGGCCAGGACCGCGTACTGGGCCAGCGCCTTGTGCCCGGCCGAGAGCAGGAACCTGTCCCGGTCGGGCGCTGCGAGCCCGGGCACGGTCAGGCGCATCGCCTTGCGGTAGATCGCCTCGACCAGGTCAATCGCGGAGAGTGCGCCCCCGACGTGCCCGGCTGGATGTGCCTCCAGCATCCGCAGCACGAGCCGCCGCGCCCTGCTCGCGGCGAGCTCCAGTTCGAGGACGCTGGGGGACATCAGGCACGCCCACGCTCGTAGTCGGTGATCGCCGCCACCTTGGGCGCACTTCGGGAGCCGGGGTCGAAGGACTCCTTGAGGTACTCCTCGAGGAGGCATTTCGCCAGCTCCGGTCCGATGACCTGTGCGCCCATCGCGATCAGGTTGGCGTTGTTGCTCAGCTGTGCGCGCCGGGCCTGGTACACATCGGAGACCAGCGCGCAGTACGCGCCGGGAACCTTGTTGGCCGCGATCGAGACCCCGATTCCGGTGCCGCAGACCAGCACTCCGCGGTCGAGGTGGCCGGCCACGACCGCCTGGGCGACGACGATCGCGGTGTGGGCATAGATCGGGTCGTCCGAACCGAAGTCGACCACGTCGTGCCCGAGAGCGGACGCGCGGGCCATCAGCTCCTGGCGCAACTGCGTCGCGTTCGGGTCGGAGCCGAAACCGAGAATCATGCGTTGAGCCTCACTCCCGGTCGAGTGGCCGTCGCCGCGGCAGCCATGAACCGCCGCTGGTAGCTCACCACGTGGCTCGCCGAGGTGAAGCGGGCCAGGTAGCTCGGCTCCGCAGTGATGACCAGCCGGTCGATCACGTCGGCGAACTCGGGTTCGGTCGCGAGCTTGTCGATGTCGGGGTAGTTGTGCGGCCCCTCCATGCTGCAGACGATCACCCGGGTGTCCGGCAGGTTGCACTGCTTGAGGAGCCTCAGCTCGTGCCGGAGGGTGTCCAGGCCGTCGCTGCCCTCGGCGTCGTCGTAGTGCCGGTACTTGATCAGGTTCTCGCTGTACTGGAGAACCTCGACCAACTCCGTGTTCGCGTTCTCCGGGAGATGGTCGGTGCTGATCAGGTAGGCGCGCAGCTCCTTGAGGTGGCTGATCTCGCCGGTCTGCCTGAACGCGGAGACCAGCTGGGCGATCCGGCCGGTCTGCATCAGGCGGTGCCGGACGAAGGAGTTGATGAAGTAGGGACGGGCCTGTAGCGCGAGGGCGGCCTGGTGGGGCTCGAACATGAGCGTGTAGTTGACCCGGTACCCGTGCTCGCGCAGGCGCAGCGCGAGATTGTGCGACCGGAACGCATCCTCGGTGGCGGGCTTCAGGTAGGAGCTGCTCAGCCGGCCCGAGCCGGTCAGCAGCTCGCTCACGTTCTCGCCGTTCACCGGACCCGTGTGCGGCACCTTCACCACAAGGCGGTAGGGGGAGAGGATCTTCTCGTAGGGCTCGATCTCGGCGAGGATGTGGTCGAAGTCGGGGTCGAACGGGTTCTCGAGCTCGACGCTCACATCGCAACCCGGGCCCAGGACGCGGCCCAGCTCGGTCATGACCTCCTCGAGAGTGCTGAACCTGTGGCCCACATTCGCCTCGGGGTTGTTGATGAACAGGTCGTAGACGATGCCTGGGTTGCAGGTCAGGTTCCCCAGCAAGCCCGCCACCGGTGCGACCTCGTAGGGGTTCGCCGAGTCGGCCGAGAAGATCGTCCTGGTCGGACGCCTGGCGGAGTTGCGGCCGAAGCCGATGTCGCGAACCAGGTCCGCCTCCAGTAGCCCGTCGCTGTTCAGTTGGGTCTCCACGCGGAACCCGGGTGGCGTCTCGCCGGCCGGTGTCGGGAAGGTGCTCAGCACGTCGTGGAACCGGTCGCTGCCGCCCACCGAGATGGCGCGGTCGCGGAGCAGGGCGTATTCCTCCGGGTCCAGCGGGAGGTGCGCGATCCGCGGCAGGACGTCTTCCTGGCCGCGGGCGGGGGTGAGCCCGAGGCTGCCCACCGAGTAGCGCATGCGCAGTTCGGCGTCTCCATTCCGGGGCTGGTTGACGGTGATCATCGTTGAACTCCTTCACGGGCCGGACGCCAGGGTCATCTTCGCGTCCGCTCGAATGTACTTGTACATACGAGCATAGTCAACGATAGGGCTATCGACACCACTCGTCAACAGGGCGCCTCATCCGCGGGGGCTCAGGAGATGGTGTCGAGCACTGCGTCCAGTACCACCAGGACGCCGCGGTCCTCGTTGGATGGAGCCAGGTAGCGCGCGCGTCGGAGAACCTCGGGGTGGGCGTTGGCCATCGCGAACGAGTGTGTCGCTGCCTCCATCAGTTCGAGATCGTTGGGGTAGTCGCCGAAGACGATGGTCTCCTCCGGGCTTACTCCGAGTGCGGCCTGGAGATCGCGGAGTGCGACGCCCTTGTTGGCTTCGGGGTTCATGATGTCCAGCCAGTGCGGGGTGGACACCACCAGTTGTGCCGGCGAGGACAGCGGCTGCAGCAGGCGGGCCGAGCCGCGTTCGGCGTCGCCGAAGTCGTAGACGGCCATCTTGATGGCCTCATCTGTGATCCGGGTGAGGTCGTCGACGAGTTCGAGGCTCCGATAGAAGGCGGTCACCTCCCGCAAGAAGGGTGCGTCCCTGCGCTCGGCATAGGCCACGTCCCGAGCGCACCACACGGAGCCGATGTCGTGGCTGCGGGCGGCAGTGCGAACGTTGAGCGCGGCCTTTCGCGCTACCGGGAGGGGGAGTGGTCGAGCGCTGATTTCGACTCCCGCGTGTACGGCGTAGCCGCCGTTCTCTGCGATGTAGGCGACTCCCTCCGGGGCGGGGTCGAAGTAGCTGCGGAGGGTGGGATACTGACGTCCGCTGGCGACCGCGAACACGATGCCCGCACGTCGCAATCGCGCCAGCGTGGACCAGAGGCCGTCCGGCAATTGTCCCGCTACGGTCAGCAGCGTTCCGTCCATGTCGGCGACGACCAGGCGCGCAGACGCTATTCGGTGCATCTGCTCGGTCCAGTTCGAGTCGTCCTGCATGCTGTTCCTCTCGCGCTGCTGGTGGCGTGTCGTCCTGCCAGCTGGGCCACGTCTGGCCGGAGATCTGCTGCCAGGTCGCTCGGCTACGGGAGGTGCCTCTGCGACGAAGGACTTACGCCACGGGTTGACCTCCAACCATAGACCTGTCTGTACTGGAGCTTGAGGCACGCCTGGAGGGCTCGAGGGCCGGGGGTGGTGGTTGTGGTTTCCGTCATCGCGGTAGCGGGAGTGGGTGCCTCTTGACCGGGTCGGCAGGGGTCAGTAGGTTGCTGTATGTACAAGAACATACTAGATAGTTAAAGCGTGTACAGGTCGGCAGGCTGACGTCACCGACGTTGAGGGTTCGTGAGACAAGGGAGGTGTTCAGCAGATGGTGGACCTCAGCCAGGTGGGCGCGTGGGAACTCGGCAAGTGCTTCGACCATTCCGTCCTTCCCAAGGACAGCACGGAGGAGTCGATTCGCTCCGGTTGTCGTGAGGCTGTCGCCTACAACTGTGCGGCGTTCTACTCTTCCTCGACCTACTGGACTCCCGTTGTGCGGGAGGAACTCGCGGGCACCGATGTTCTTGTCGCCACCGGAGTGGCCTTTCCCTTCGGGTCGGCGAGCGTCGCGGTGAAGATGCGGGAGGTGGAGGAAGCGGTGGCCCTGGGCTGCACTGCGGTCGACCTCGTGATGAATATCGGAGCTCTCAAGAGTGGTCGCATCGCCGACGTTGAAGAGGAGCTCAGGCAGTTCAGGGGGGAAGCCGTCGATGCGATCACCAAAGTGATCCTGGACACATGCTTCCTGACCAATGAGGAGATCGCCACCGGCTGCAAGCTGATCGCAGAGGCTGGCATCGACTACGCAAAGACTGCTTCCGGGCAATTCGAGGGACCCTCGATGGACCAGTTCCTGATCATGAAGGAGACCCTCAAGGGCACCGGGGTGAAGCTCAAGGTTGCCGGCGTGAAGTTCCCGCGCCCGCAGAACGCCTATGCCTTCCTGCTGGCCGGCGCGGACCTGATCGGAACGCGCGCAGTGCCGGAAATCATCAACGCACTTGACACGATGCGGGCGATCGGTCTTGTTCCGGCCGACGCCCGTGCCTCGTAGGCGACACAACACGATGCTCACTGTTGAACAGTTTGCCAAGGTCTTCGACATGGCCGTCCTGGCGCAGGACACCCAGGAGGCCGCGATTCGCCTGGCGTGTGAGAAGGCCCGCCGCTATCAGCTCGCGGCCCTCTACACGACCCCGTGCTGGTCGCACGTGGTGGCCGACGAGTTGGCCGGTAGCGGCGTCCGGGTCGGGGTCGGCATCGGGTTTCCCTACGGCACGCCGACCAGCCGGATCAAGCTGGCTGAGGCCGAGGAGTCGCTCGCCCTGGGCTGCACGGCTCTCGACATGGTGATCAACATCGGCGCCCTCAAGGACGGAAACCTCGGTCTGGTCAGGGGCGAAGTGCGCTCGCTCGTCCAGTTGTGTGGCGACGATGCGTTGGCGAAGGTCATCTACGAGGTGTGTTTCCTGACCGATGACGAGATCCGCACGCTCACCGATATCTGCGTGGAGGAGGGCGTCGACTGGGTCAAGACGGCGACCGGCACCGAGGGCCTGCCCGACGTTCACCACCTCGAGGTGATGAAGGAGCGGCTCGCCGGCAGCCGGACCCAGCTCAAGCTGTCCGGCGTTCCGCGCCAATTCACCCTGGCGGCCTGCCTGTGGATGCTCGACATGGGCGTCACCCTGATCGGCACCCGGTCCGCACCGGTGCTGGTCGACCAGTACCAGGACTACCTCGCCCGTCGCGCCTGACGGGTGATCAACCAAACAGAGAGGACTGCTTCAATGGCGAAGTACTTGGTGGGAATAGACGAAGGCACGACAGGCTGCAAGACCTGTGTCTTCGACCTTGAAGGAAACATCATTGGTCAGGATTACCGCGAGTACCCCTGCCACTACCCCAAGCCCGGCTGGGTCGAGCAGGTTCCGGAAGAGATCACTCCTGCCCTGTTCGCCTCCTGCAAGGCCGCGATCGAGCGGTCCGGTGTGGACAGTGCGGACATCGTCGCGCTCGCGCTCTCGACGCAGGGCTCGGTGATCGGTCTGGTGGGCGAGGACGGCAACCTGATCCGTCCGTTCGTCGGTTGGCAGGATCTGCGCGGAGGACCAGAGTCGATCGCAACGATCACCGACAAGATCAGCGTCGAGGACTACTACGCGATCACCGGTGATCCGCTGGGGTTCGTGTTCTCGAGCGGGAAGCTCGCCTGGCTGCGGGACAACGAGCCGGAGAACTGGGCGAAGACGGCTCTCTTCTCCACGCACCACGACTACTTCGCTCGCGAGTTCGGGGCGACCGAGCCGTGGACGGACCTCTCCTCGGCCAGCCGCGAGGGCATGTTCGACGTGAACAACCACTGCTGGTCGGAGCGGGTCCATGAGGTGATCGGCATTCCGCTGAGCAAGCGCGCACAGGTCACGAAGGAGCCCGGCAAGGTCATCGGACGCATTCCTGCCGATGTGGCCGAGAAGACGGGTCTGGCCGAAGGCACCCTGCTCTGTGTCGGCGCGCATGACCAGAACGCCTGCACCTTCGGTGCCGGTGCGGTCGACGACGGCACGGCGGTCATGGTGATCGGGACGTTCGGTTCCTGCTTCGTGGTCAGCGACACGCCCATCCGTGACCCCAACGGCAAGCTCGTCGTCAAGGGCAACCACGGTGTGGGCAACTGGACGATTGAGGGCTTCGCCAACGCGTCGGCGTCGGCGTTCCGCTGGTTCCGCGACGTCTTCGGCGACGTTGAAGTCGCAGCCGCGAAGTCCATCGGCGTCGACCCCTACGAGTTGTTGACCCAGGAGGCCAGCGCCTCCGTCCCGGGCGCAAACGGCATCACGTACCTGCCCTACCTGCAGGGTGCTGCCGGTGCTCGCCTCAACGGCAACGCACGGGGCGCCTTCGTCGGCATGACGCTGGGCACCAAGAAGTCGGACATGGTCAGGGCGGTGCTGGAGGGCATCTCGTTCGAGATGCGGGAGATCCTCGAGACCGAGGCAGCCGCAGGGATCAACGTCGAGCGGATCCGCCTCACCGGTGGTGCGGCGAAGTCGCCGTTCTGGTGCCAGTTGCTCGCCGACGTCTTCGGTCGTCCGATCGAGCTCCTCCAGACCTCGGAGACCGGCTGCCTGGGCGCTGCCCTGTACGCCGGGATCGGAGCCGGCCTGTACGAAGGGCCGCACGACGCGGTCAACAAGGCGGTCAAGGTGTCGGCGGTGTACGAGCCGAACCCCGAGCTGGCCAAGCACTACGACGAGGCGTTCGCCCGGTTCGTCGCCACCATGGATGCCCTCAACGACACGGTCTTCGCCTAGGGTCCATCCTTGTCAGGTCTGGGCGTGTTCGTTCCGGGAAACCGGGCGAACACGGCCCAGGCCCGTACCGCATGAAGGGAGCAGGATGAGAGCCTCGACACTGGAGTTGGTGCGGAACGCGCAGGACCACGGCTACGCCGTGCCGGCGTTCAACATCGTGGACGAGGTCAGCCTCCGGGCGCTCATCGAAGCGGCCGAGGCTGCCGACTCGCCGGTGATCATCCAGGTCTCGCTCAAGACGGCGCGCTCGATCGGTGTCGAGCTGGTCGGTGCGATGTTCGACTCGGCGGTTCGGGGGACGTCGGTGAAGGCGGCCCTGCATCTGGACCACTGTCCCGATCTGGCCTGGATCAACAAGGTGATCGACGCCCGCTGGTCCTCGGTCCTGTTCGATGCCTCGGATCGCGACTTCGACCGTGCCGTCGCTGAGACCGCGCAGGTCGTCAGGGCCGCCCACGCCGTGGGCGTCGAGGTCGAGACCGAGATCGAGAACATCGTCGGCGTCGAGGACGGGGTCGGTTCGGACGTGCTGGTGCACTCCTACTCGCCGGAGTCCCTGGTCCAGGCTGCAGAGGACTGCGGTGCCGATCTGCTCGCCCCCCAGCTGGGGACGGCCCACGGGGAGTACTCGGGGCGGCCATCGCTCCTGCCCGGCAGGGTCCGCGAGATCCGTGCGCTGACGGATAAGCCGGTCGTCCTCCACGGCGGCACCGGCCTGACCCAGGCGGAGTTCCGTCTCCTGATCGCGGCGGGGGTCTCGAAGATCAACATCTCCACCGACCTCAAGCGCACCTACATGCGCGCAGCGCACAAGTTCCTCATCGACGCGGCCGAACGGGACGAGTGGGATCCGCCGTCGATGTTCCGCAGCGTCTCCGGCGCCGTGCGGGCCATGGCGACGCACTACTTCGACCTGTTCGGCTCGGCCGGGCAGGCCTCGGGCAGCACCCGTGCCTAGGGCGATCGTCTTCGACTGCGACGGGGTGCTCGCCGACACCGAGCGGGACGCCCACCTGGTGGCGTTCAACCAGGTGTTCGCCGAGAACGGGCTTGCGTTGCGCTGGGACGATCAGGAGTATGGGCGCCTGCTGAAGGTGGGCGGGGGCAAGGAGCGCCTGCTGGCCTACTTCACTCCCGAGCGCGCGCAGCGGTGGGGTCTGCCTGCCGACGACGAAGGACGGAAGGCCCTGTTCGTCCAGTGGCATCGGCGCAAGTCGGAGATCTTCACCGAGCTGATCCGCGGGGGATCGGTCCCGGCCCGGCCGGGGGTGCGCCGGCTCATCGACGAAGCGCTCACGCTGGGCTGGCGGGTCGCCGTGGCTTCGACCTCGGCAGAGCCATCGGTACGCGCCGTCCTCGAACACGCCGTCGGTCCGGCCCGGGCCGGCGAGGTCTCCGTCTTCGCCGGCGATGTGGTGGCGGCCAAGAAGCCTGCCCCCGACATCTACCTGCTCGCTGTGAACAGCCTCAGGGCCGAACCGTCGACGACCTTCGTGGTCGAGGACAGTGCCGTCGGGCTGGCCGCCGCGCGGGCGGCAGGGTTGAGCACCCTGGTCACCCCGTCGACCTACACCGTGGACGACGACTTCTCCGGTGCGGTCGTGGTCGTCTCCGATCTGGGGGAGCCCGGCGCGCCGGCGACCGTGATTCGCGACGACCTGGGGCTCGCCCCCGGCGGGGTGGTCACCGCGGCGAACCTGGCGCGGTAGGGCCGGGACGAACCGCGGGCTCCGGCGAACTGCGCGCGCGGCGGACGGCTCAGGCGCAGCGAATCACCTCAAGGAGTTCGCTGGGGGAGTCGACCAGGGCGTCCGGTTTGCTCTCCCGCAGAGCGGACGCCTTCCCGTACCCATAAGTGACGCCGACCGTCTGGGTGCCCGCAGCCTTCCCAGCCTGGATGTCGGTGGGCATGTCGCCGACCATGACGGCCGCGCCGGGCTCGACGCCGAACCGGGCCAGCACCAGCTCGATGCTCTGCGGATCGGGCTTCATCCGCTGCAGGTCGTCCGCGGTCACGATGCAGTCGAAATAGTCGATCACGCCCAGGGTGTCGAGCAGCTTCACCGTGGCCGGGCGGATCTTGGCGGTGGCGAGCCCGACGCTGACCTTTCCGTGGAAGTGGTCGAGCACGTCCCGGACGCCCGGATAGAGCCTGGACTCCTCGGCGCAGTGCTCGGGGTAGTAGTCGCGGAAGTGCTCGACGGCCGGCTCGACAAACGCTCGTCCGGAGTCTCCGAAGACCGCGGCGAAGGCCTTGCGCGCGCCGCCGCCCACTTTGTTCTGCGTCTGTTCGTCGCTGAGTTCCCCGTATCCGACTGCTCGTGCGGCGGCGCGCAGGGCGCCGACGATGTCGGGCATGGTGTCGACCAGGGCGCCGTCCAGGTCCCAGATGATGGTGCGGACGTCGATGGATGCGGTCACGGGTCTCCTCTCGATGCGGGCGGCGTGGTCCTGCGCTGACGCTGAGGGCCGCGGGACCCGGTGTTCGGTAAATGCCCTTGCGTAACTTACTCAACTATACAGGTACATGCTGGAAATGCGCCCCCGGTTGGCGTACGGTATCTATACAGGTATAGCAGTTGAGTTCCTGGATCACTCCCGCCGCCGGATCGGCGGGAGGCCGACAAGAAATGGAGGCGCAACGATGCGCACAGTGGCAGATTTCGCGCAGCACTTCGACCTCGCCCTGCATCAGCAGGACGCAACCAGAGAGGTCATCCTGGGCTACTGCGAGGTCGCCCGCGAGAAGAAGGTCTCGGCCTTCTACACCAACCCCTACTGGTCACCACTGGTTGCCCAGGAACTCAAGGGGAGCGGTGTGCGCGCGGGAGGTGCGCTCGGCTTCCCGTTCGGGGCCTATCTCACCGAGACCAAGCTGCTGGAGACCGAGCGGCTTCTCGAAGCCGGTTGCACCACCATGGACATGGTCATCAACATCGGCGAGTTGAAGGCGGGCAACTGGAAGATGGTGGGCGAGGAGATCGAGGCGTTCACCTCGCTGTGCCACCAGGCGGGCGCGTGGGCGAAGATCATCTTCGAGGTCTGCTTCCTGACCCAGGAGGAGATCGCCCGGCTGACCCGGATCTGCTGCGAGGCCGGGGTGGAGTTCGTCAAGACTGCGACCGGGCAGGAGGGGTTCCCCGATTTCCAGGACGTGGAGACGATGCAGGCCAACCTCTCCGGCACCACGAAGATCAAGGTCTCCGGAGTTCCCCGGACCTTCTCGATGGCTGCCGCACTGTTCCTGTTCGACAACTACGACGTGGCCCTGATCGGCACCCGCAGCGCCGGCAAGATCGTGGATCAGTACGCCCGGTTCCTCGAGAGCCATTCCTGAGCGACCACTTCATCCCGCGCGGAGGGTCAGGCGAGCAGGTGGTCGGGGATCTGGCCCGGGCCGTCGAGATACTCCAGTAACTCCGGCAGGCCTTCGCCGGTGACCGCGCTCACGCCGAAGACGTGCTCGCAGCCGGTCAGGCGCAGCCAGGCCATGGCCTGCTCGGTGTCGGCGTCGGGCCGGTCGATCTGGGTGACGACCCCGATCACCTCGCGGTTCACTGCGCCGATCAGGTTCGGCGGATACAGCGACTGGGTTTCGGTGGCGGAGAGCAGCAGCCCGACCACGTCGGCCTCGTAGCTGTACAGCGCCAGCCCCCGGGCCAGCGTCTTGGTCTGGGCGTACTCGCCGGGGGTGTCGATGATCTTCGCGTGGTGATTGATGTACTGGGTCTTGTGGTAGCGGATCTGGGTTCCCTGCATCGCCTGGGTCAGCGTGGTCTTGCCGCAGCCGACCCGGCCGACGAACATGATCTTGCGCATGGGCGTCAGGAGCGGGTGATCGGACAGATCGCGAACCCCAGAGTGTTCTGGGTGAAGTGGAGGATTTCCTTCAGTGCCGTCTCGACATGGGACAACGTGCCGGTGAAGATCAGGGTTCCGCTGAAGCGGTCCAGGAAGCCCAGGTCGATGTCGGAGGCCTTGGTGGCGAGGTCGGAGCCGATGATCGCCATCTCCGCGGGCGACATGGTGAGCACGCCGATCGCGGACTGGGTGTAGTCGATCGACGGGTTCAGGCCGAGCTTCTTGTAGATGATCGGACGAGGCTTGGCGATGATGTGGGCCAGGGTGATCTGCCGGCCGGGCACGGTCTCCTGGATGATCCGCATCAGTTCCTCGGCCACCGTCTTCCCTCCCTCTGGGGTCCGCGTCCTCCACTCGGGGCCCACCTGATTCAGGCTAGTCAGCACCGGCTTCCCGGCGAGCGAACGGGCCGAGGAGGACCAGATCGTGCTGGTCGGTGCCGGTTTTCTGGTGAGTTCGGGAGTGGGTGGGGCCGATGGTCCGACACCGCCGGTGTCCAGGGGGGAGCTCAGCCGAGTTCCAGGATGACCTTGCCCGTGGTGGCGCGTCCTTCGAGCGCCTCATGGGCGCCGCGCGCCTCGAAGAGAGGGAAGCGGGCTCCGATCCGCACCTGGAGCGTTCCGGCCTGGACGGCGGCGAACAACTCCCCGGCCCGTCCGCGCAGTTCCTCGGTGGTGGCGATGTAGTGGCCGAGGGTCGGGCGGGTGACGTACAGCGAGCCCCCGGCGTTCAGTCGCTGGAGGTCGAACGGCGGGACCGGGCCGCTGGCGGCGCCGAAGAGCACCATCAGCCCGCGCGGCCGCAGGCAGGCAAGGGAGGCGTCGAAGGTGGAGCGTCCGACGCCGTCGTAGACGACCGGCAGCCCGCCGCCGGCGAGTTCGCGGACGAGGCCGGGCAGTTCGCCGGTCAGGTCCTTCAGGAGGTCGTAGCGGATCACCTCTGCTGCGCCGGCGGCGCGGGACAACTGCTCCTTCTCTGCCGTGGAGACGGTGGTGATGACCCGCGCCCCGCGAGCGGTGGCCAGCTGGGTGAGCAGGAGGCCGACACCGCCGGCGCCCGCGTGGACCAGGATCGTGTCACCGGCCTGCACCGGGTAGGTCGACGTGGCCAGGTAGTGCGCGGTGAGTCCCTGCAGGGGGAGGGCTGCGGCGACGTCGAGGCCGACCCCGTCGGGCACGGGGATTGCGCGGGCGACCTTCACCCGGACGAACTCGGCATAGGAGTCGGGGGAGTCGGCCCAGGCGACCGGATCGCCGACGGAGAGGTTGGTGACGCCGTCACCGACGGTGGTCACGGTGCCAGCGCCCTCGCTGCCCGGGATGTGCGGGAACGGCATCGGGTACGCGCCGCTTCGGCGATAGGTGTCGATGAAGTTGACGCCGGCTGCGGCCGTCCGGACGAGCACCTCGCCGGGCCCGGGGGTGGGCTCGGGCAGGTCGGCTGGTTCGAGGACGTCGGGGCCGCCGGCCCGTCCTGCCTGGATCGCGCGCATGGCCCGACCCTAACTCGCTGTGGGAACCTCTACGCGTCGTCTCCCCTTCGGGCGTCGACGACCGGCAGCGGCCGGCCGGTGTTGCACGCGGCGTGCCACCCTGGGAACGATCGCAGCGCCGGGTGTACTGTGCCGGAATCCGTCCCGTCCTCCTCACCGCAAGGGGTTCGATGCCCAACGACACGGACGTCGTGCCCGGCCGGCGAATCGGAGTCCAGGGTCGCACCTGGGCGGTGGTGATCCTGCTCGGGCTCGTCGGGCAGGTCGCCTGGACCGTCGAGAACATGTACCTCAACGTGTTCATCTACAACACGATCACCACCGACCCGAACGTGATCGCGATCACTGTCGCGGCCTCGGCGATCGCCGCCACCCTTGCCACCATGCTGGTCGGCGCATGGTCCGACCGCGCGCGCACCCGGCGTCCGTTCATCGCCCTCGGCTACGTGGTCTGGGGCGTCCTGACCGCGCTGTTCGGCGTGATCCGGCCGGGCGCGGACACCGCAGCCGCGGTCGCCGCCGCGGCCGTCGCCGTCGTCGCGCTGGACTGCGTGATGAGCTTTTTCGGCTCGGGTGCCAACGACGCAGCGTTCAACGCCTGGGTCACCGACTCCACCGTTCCCGAGAACCGCGGACGGGTCGAGTCGGTGCTCGCGATCATGCCGCTGATCTCGATGCTGCTCGTCTTCGGAGCGCTGGACGGGCTCACCCGGGCCGGCCAGTGGACGACCTTCTTCGGCACCGTCGGCGGGCTCGTCTCGGTTGTGGGCGTGATCGGCTGGTTCCTGGTCCGGGACGCCTCGACCCTCGCCCCGCCGACGGAGGGCTACCTGACCACGGTCCTGCACGGGCTGCGCCCGGCCAGCATCCGCGAGAACCCGCGGCTGTACGTGCTGCTCGCCGGCTGGGCGGTGATGGGCACGAGCACGCAGGTGTTCATCCCGTACCTGATCATCTACCTCCAGCGTTACCTCAAGATCGAGGGCTACGCGATCGTGCTCGCCAGCGTTCTGGTCCTTGCCTCGGTGATCAGCGTCCTCGGCGGCCGGGTGATCGACCGGATCGGCAAGGTGCGCGCGATCCTGCCGTCCGTCGCGATCATGGTCGTCGGCCTGGTCGGCATGTTCTTCGCCCGCGGCATGCTGCCCGTGATTCTGGTCGGCACCGTGATGATGGGCGGCTTCATGCTGTCGGCCGCGGCGTTCGGCGCCAGCGTCCGCGACGCCACGCCCACCGACAGGGCCGGCATGGTACAGGGTCTGCGGATGATCGCGATGGTGCTGGTCCCGATGGTGCTCGGGCCGTTCATCGGCGCGTCGGTGATCCTCGGGGCCAACGAGACCTACACCGATCTCGGCGTTGTCAGGCAGGTGCCGACGCCGTGGATCTTCCCCGCCGCCGCGGTGGTGGCCGTCCTGACCGTGTTGCCGATGATCGCCCTGCGCCGGTTCCCCGCCGGGCAGCCGGAGCCGCGGGAAGCGGCGCGTCCATGACCCTGACCACGCCGTGGGGCGAACAGCTGGACGCCGACGCGCCGCTGCCGGAGTACCCGCGACCCCAGCTGGCCCGCGACGACTGGCTCACCCTGAACGGACGCTGGCGCTACGCCGTCACCGACTTCGCCGACGCCGACCCGCTGGCCGTCCCGGATCCCACGGGCGCGCCTGACTGCGATGGCACGATCGTCGTCCCGTTCTCGCCGGAGACCCCGCTGTCGGGGGTCGGACGCAGGTTGGGCCCTGCGGAGGCACTCTGGTACCGGCGCAGCTTCGGCCTCCCGGTCGCGACCCACGGACGGCGGGTGCTGCTCCACTTCGGAGCGGTCGACCAGACCTGCCGGGTGGCGGTCGACGGCGTCGAGGTGGGAGGCCACAGCGGCGGCTACCTCCCGTTCAGCTTCGACATCACCTCCGCCCTCGGCGCGGGGGAGGCGCATGACCTGGTGGTGGCCGTCCGGGACGTGACCGACACCTCGTGGCTGGCCCGCGGCAAGCAGTCCTCCCGGCCGGGCGGGATCTGGTACACCCCGCAGTCGGGGATCTGGCAGACCGTCTGGCTCGAGGTCGTTCCCACCGTCGCAGTGGACGCGCTGGACCTCCTCCCCGACCTCGCGGCCGGCGCGGTGGTGGTCACCGTCCGCAGCGATCACGCGCCGTCCGGTGCGACCGCGACGATCACGCTCTCCGCAGGCGGCGAACGGGTCGCAGAGGCCACGGTCCCGGTGGCGGTGCCCACGCCGGTGGCGGTTCCCCAGCCTCGACTGTGGTCGCCGGAGGACCCGTTCCTCTACGACGTGACGGTCCGGCTCGCCGATGACACGGTCACGTCGTCGGTCGGGATGCGCTCCTTCGGCACCGGCACCGACGAGCGCGGCCACCCCCGGCTGCTGCTGAACGGCGAGCCGTACCTGCCGGTCGGCCTGCTCGACCAGGGCTACTGGCCCGATGGCGGCTACACCGCGCCGTCCGACGAGGCGCTGGTCTTCGACATCGCGCTGGCGAAGCGCCTGGGTTACACGATGCTGCGCAAGCACATCAAGGTCGAACCGCTGCGCTGGTACCACCACTGCGACCGGCTCGGCATGCTGGTCTGGCAGGACGCGGTGAGCGGCGGCACCGGCTACAACGCGCTGGTCACCCAGGGGCCGGTGGCCGGAGGGCCCCAGCTCCGGGACCACCGGTACCGGCTGTTCGCCCGGACCTCCGCCGAGGGCAGGGCCCGGTTCCAGGCCGAACTCACGGCGATGATCGAACACCTGCGCAGCGTCGTCTCGGTGAGCCTGTGGGTGCCGTTCAACGAGGGGTGGGGCCAGTTCGACGCGGCCCGGATCGCCGATGTGGTGCGCGGGCTCGACCCGTCCCGTCCGGTCGACCACGCGTCCGGCTGGCACGATCAGGGGGCGGGTGACCTGCAGAGCCTGCACGTCTACTTCCGTGCCGTGAAGGCACCGCGGAAGCGGGACGCGCGGGTGCTCGCGCTGACCGAGTACGGCGGCTTCAGCCTGGCGGTCCCGGACCACACCTGGAGCGGGAAGACCTTCGGCTACAAGACCTTCGCCACCACGTCGAGCTGGCAGGACGCCGTGGTGCGGCTGCACGACGAGCAGATCGTCTCCGCCATCGCCGGGGGTCTCGGCGCGACCGTGTACACCCAGCTCAGCGACGTGGAGGACGAGGTGAACGGGCTGGTCACCTATGACCGCCGCGTGGTGAAGGCGGACGAGGCGACCTTCCGCGCGATGAACGACCGGCTGCGTGCGGCGGCCGGCTCCGGAGCCCGGTCACCCTCCTGAGGTCAGCGCCGGCGGCGCGGGCGCTGGGCGGCCGATCCCGGGGCGACGGTGCGGGGCTACCAGTGCAGGAACCGCTGGAGCGATTCGGAGCGGGGCAGGATGATCTGCAGGATCACCGCGGCGAGGATGAGCGGGCTGATCGTGGCGAGAGTCACCAGACTCCAGCGCAGCTCGATCCGGCCGGTGAGGTAGCTGCTGACGGCTGCGTCGATGACCAGGCACAGGATCACCAGCACCCCGAGGAAGGTGGCCAGGACGAAACCGGTCTGGTGACGGTAGCGGCGCAGCGCGAGCCAGACCAGGACCACGCCCAGCGCGACGGCGACCAGGATCGGGATGCCGAGGCGCAGCGACCAGCCCTGCCAGGGACCCATCAGGTCGACCGTGACCAGGAAGAGCCCGACGAGCGCGACGTCGACGAGCCCGATCACCAGCGGCTTCCGGAAGAACAGTCGTGGGGCGATCCCGAGTCCCCAGGCGAGCATCATCAGCGCGACCACCAGCCGCGACCACCCCTGCCCGCCGTAGATGACATCGATCAGGACGCACACCAACGCCGAGGGCACCAGCACCGCTCCCAGCACCGCCGCTGCCATGCCGAGACGTCGCTTCAGCAGGTCCTCGGGTGAGGACACCGCCTCGTGTTCTCGTGCGAACGCCTGACTGGCCGGCAGCGTGGGCCGCTCGCCCTCGCTCAGGTCGCCGGAGCAGAGCGGGCAGTTGAGGTGGCCCGGCTCCACCTGCACCCCGCACCACGCGCAGTACGCCATGACTAGCTCCCCCCGACCCGGTGCTCGCACCAATCGGCATTCGACTCGACGTACACCGGCAACCCGCGGGCACTGAGGAAGCGGAAGAAGTCGCGCTCGAGCCGGGTCTCCCTTGCCATGCTGCCGAAGCTGATGCACAGCGTGTCCTGCCAGCTGAGCATGGCGCAGTTGACCTTCGAGACCGGGCTCGGCGGCGGAACCAGGACCCAGTGGGTGAACGCCGGGGCCGCCTCGGGCGGCAGCTCCACCCGGCCCAGGTTCGACAACCCCAGGGAGTAGCGGCGGTCGCCGAGGAAGTGGAAGACGACCTGCAGCACGACGTCCTTGACGAACGCCGGCATGAGCCGGTTCAGGACGGACCGTTCGCCGCGCACGTTGCGAGTGATGAGCCGGCGCATGTGCTTCTCCTGAAGGCTGAAGCGCATGTGGTGGTGGACCTGTTCGGTCAGCTCTTCGAAGCTGTAGCGCCCCAGCCGGGGATCGATTCCCGGGTCGACGAAGAGGAAGAAGTTGCGCATCGTCCGGGAACCGAACAACGGTCGCAGGTTGACCGGCACGGTGAGCCGGATCGGTCGGACGCGCCCGCGCCCGCCCTGGGCGGCGACGTCGCGCTCCTGCATGTCCTGAAGGCAGGAGAGCAGGACCGCGGCGACGTACTCGGTGAGGCTGACCCCGTGATCCCTCGCCAGCGCCAGGATCTCCTTCACCGGCACCAGCCCGCTGATCACGCGGTAGGCGCCGGCCGGAAGGAGCGGCGAGGGAACCCGGTACGCGCTTTCCGGGGTAGGCACTCCGGGCAGCCCGGAGGGGGAGTCCACGATGGCGGACTGGTAGCTGTCCTCCCATTCCCGGGGGTCGACCGGCTCGCCGACGTGGGGCAGGCCCTCGATCCGCGAACAGGCGACCCCGGACAGCTCGACGTAGCGCGTGACCAGGGCGCGCAGGAAGGTCAGGGCCCCGGTGCCGTCGGTGAGCATGTGACTGAACTCGACACTGATCCGGGTGTTGAAGGCCCGGACCCGGAACGGGAAGCGGCCCCTCCCGATCAGCTCGGCGTTCATGCACGGGTTGACCGAATCGGCCTCCACCGAGGGGCTGGCCACGGAGTTGCGTTCCAGGTAGCACCAGAACACCCCTCTGCGGAGTTGCACCTGGAAGTAGGGGAACCGGGACGCGATGTCCGACAACGCCTTCTCCAGCCACAGCAGTCGTACCGGCTCGGCCAGGCAGGCGGTGAGCCGGAACATCGTGCTGTGCCGCGGCGAGAGCAGCGCGGGCCAGATCTTCGCCGAGTTGTCGAGTCCGAGCCAGCCGGGATAGGGCTCGGGGGCGGGTACGGGATCCGTGGTCACTGCGGGCTCGCCGGCTCCCATGGCCCTGGTCCTTCCTGAAGACCTGCTGCTTCCAGCATGCGCCCGGTGCACCCCCGGCGCACCTCCCCGACCGAAAGTGCTCGGGCCGACGTCCGGCAGATACGACGAACGGCACCGCCCCGGGGGACGGTGCCGTTCTTCGCGTGCCTCAGAGGGCGCGGATGTTGGTGGCCTGGAGGCCCTTCTGGCCGCGTTCGGTGTCGAACTCGACCTGCTGACCCTCGAAGAGGTCGCGACGACCGGAGCCGGTGATCGCGGAGAAGTGGGCGAACACGTCCGCCGAGCCGTCCGAGGGGGCGATGAAGCCGAAGCCCTTGTCGGAGTTGAACCATTTGACAGTGCCAGTGGCCATGTCGATCTTCCTTTGTGTTCCTGGACCACTGTGTGCAGTCCGCTTGACCGCACCGACGGCGCCGGTGCGGGGATCTTGGGTGGGGGAGTGCCTGGTCGCGGGGCCTCGGCGCGTCCGCCGGGCGGCGGCAGGGCGCAGGGCGGACTGGGCATCGAAGAGGCTGGTGAACGAGCCGAGGCGCTCGGCGTGCGGTCCATGCAGCAGGAAGCGCTGGTCGTCCGCGGCGATGTAGCCGGCGAACTCGCCCGCGAGCGTGGCCGCATGAACCTCTGGGGTCGCCTGTCGCCAGACGACAGACGTGGTGCGTGTTGCGATGGTGATGATTCTGTTTCCGTTGTGTGCGCAGCTCGGCAGCGAACTGCAGAGAGAGATGGTCGGTGGAATCCGGGCCACGGATCGCTCCGCGGTGGTCCCGGGGTGGCAGTGCCGCCGACTCGTGAGCCTGGGCGAATGCTCGAAGGACAGGTGGTCACCCGAAGGCGAGAAGGCAACGCTACCACGTCCGGCCCCTCTGCTCCGATTCGGGCCCCGGCCAGCCCGGCCCGGCGGACCGGCGCGCGGCTAGGGTCGTGCCATGAGCGGGACCGAACCTCTGGAGTGGCGCGCCGTGATCGCGCTCCTCGCCAACGCCCGGACGCGGACGGCGTTCGCCGAGGTCGTGGGCGGGGCGGTGCCGTCCGGTCCCGAGGGGGAGCGCGCGCTCGCGCGCCTGACCGCGGCCGGGCTGGTCGAGGAGGACGCGCAGGGCCGGCTCGTGGTGGCCGAGGACCGGCTGCGGGCAACGCTGAAGGCGGCCGCGCCCGAGCCGACCTCCGGAGCCGAACGGTTCCTGACCCGGGACGGCCGGATCGCTGACTACCCCTCGCGCTGGAGCGACCGGTACCTGCTGCTGCACCTTCTCGCCGGACGCCTGCTCGAGCCGGAGGAGGACCTGAGCGAGGAGCAACTCGGTGAGCGGCTGGACCGGGTCACCGACGACGGGGCGACCCTGCGCCGCTACCTCGTCGACGCCGGCCTGCTCAGCCGTTCTCCCGATGGGCGCAGCTACCGGCGCGAATCCGGGCCGGCCGGGGAGTAGCGGGGGTCCCGACGCGCGGCCACCGGCCGTGATTCGGGGTTGTGGGGTGCGGCGTGCGACACTGGAGAACAGGACGCGGCAGTCGCGTCCCGACATCGCACCACATTCGTGCACTGCGCCGATGGTCTTCACCATCCCGAGCGCGAGCCGACTTGGACCGTGGTGACCCGCCTTGCTGAAAGCTGTTCTCTCTTGTCCTCATTCGATTCTGCCCAGACGTCGTTCGCGTCCCTGGGTGTTCCCACCGCGCTGATCGACCCGCTGTTCCAGCAGGGCATCAGCACCGCCTTCCCCATTCAGACCGCGACCCTTCCCGACACGCTGGCCGGCCGCGACGTCCTCGGCCGTGGCCGCACGGGCTCGGGCAAGACGCTCGCGTTCGCGCTTCCGCTGGTCGCCCGCCTGTCCCACCAGGTGCCCTCCGGCGCATCGATCAACCGGCAGACCCGCGCCGGCGCCCCCCGGGGTCTCGTGCTGGCGCCGACGCGTGAACTGGCGAACCAGATCCTGGCCACGATCGAGCCGCTCGCCGCGGCCGGCGGGCTGAAGGTCATGACCATCTTCGGGGGAGTGAGCCAGTCCGGCCAGGTACGGCGGTTGCGTGAGCGCGCCGACATCGTCGTGGCCACGCCGGGACGCCTCGAGGACCTGATCGGCCAGGGGCACGTGCGGCTGGACGACGTCGCCGTGACCGTGCTGGATGAGGCCGACCACATGGCCGACCTCGGCTTCCTGCCCGGCGTCACCCGCATCCTCGCCGCGACCCCGACGGGCGGGCAGCGGATGCTGTTCTCGGCGACGCTGGACGCCGGCGTGGACAAGCTCGTGAAGCGGTTCCTGAACCGTCCGCTGGAGCACAGCGTCGACACGGCGTCCTCGCCGGTCGTCGCGATGACCCACCACGCGCTGCTGGTCGCCGACCCGGGCCAGAAGCGCCAGGTCGTGCGTGAACTCGCCTCGGGTACCGGACGGCGGCTGCTGTTCACCCGCACCAAGCACCAGGCGCGCAAGCTGGCCCGCGAACTCACCTCCGACGGCATTCCCGCGGTCGAGCTGCACGGCAACCTGTCCCAGAACGCGCGTGAGCGTGGCCTGAAGGCGTTCGCGGACGGCCGGGTGCGGGTGATGGTCGCCACGGACATCGCGGCGCGCGGCATCCACGTCGATGACGTCGAGCTGGTCGTGCACGTCGATCCGCCGGCCGAGCACAAGGCCTACCTGCACCGCTCCGGACGCACGGCCCGCGCCGGCCACGCCGGGGACGTGGTCACGCTCGTGCTGCCCGAGCAGCGTCGGGACTTCCACGCCCTCGCCCGGGCGGCGAAGATCCAGGTCAACCCGACTCCCGTGCGTCCCGGCGACGACGTGGTGAGCGAGCTCGCCGGGCCGTCCGCCGACATGGTGGCGCCGGCGGACGCCCCGACCGCGGCCGCGCGTCGCGGTGTGGCCGCGCCCACGCAGCGTCCCGCCCGGCAGGACTCGCGACCGGCGGCCAGAAAGGGTTCGTCGAACCAGAGGCCTCGGGCGAGGCAGGGCGAGCCCCGCTCGTCCCGTCCGGCGACCTCCGCGGGACAGGGCGCGATCGCGTTCTCCCGCCAGGGCCGCCGCGGCAGCAGCACGCGGCGCGCCGCGTAACGCGGTCGGACCGGTGCCGCCTGCGGGCGGAGCCGGGACGATCCGAGCTCAGACAGCCCGTCCCGGGCTATTCCGGGCGCCCCGAAGAGGTCAGTAGGGTGATCGGTGTGCGCGGGGATACACCTCACCCCGGGCGTGCCAGAGGCGGCAGGCGAGGAACCCAAAGACGAAGGAGCCTTTGATGGGACTCATTCAGGCGGCAATCGGAGCGCTCGGCGGAACGCTGGCCGATCAGTGGAAGGACTTCTACACCGTTCCCGACGGCCTCGCGCCGACGGCTGCGCTGTTCGCGGCGGTCCCGCAGGGGCAGAACGCCGGCCGCGGCTCGAACACGCACGGCTCTGAAGGTGTGATCACCAACGGCAGCCGCATCCTCGTCCCCGAGGGCTACGGCCTGGTGTTGATGCAGGACGGCGCCATCACCGGCTTCGCCGCGCAGGCGGGCGCCTACGAGTGGAACTCCGATGCCCAGGACTCCCAGTCGATCTTCGCCGGCAACGACATCGTGAGTTCGACGCTGACCACGTCCTGGGAGCGGTTCAAGTTCGGCGGACGCCCCGGCACCCAGCAGCGCGCCTACTTCGTCACGCTCAAGGAACTGCCCAACAACCGCTTCGGCACCCAGTCCGAGATCTACTGGGACGACGCCTACATGAACGCCCAGGTCGGTGCGGTCACCCGGGGCACCTACACGCTGAAGATCGTCGACCCGATCCTGTTCATCAAGTCGTTCGTCCCGGCCACCTACCTCGAACCGGGACGGGTCTTCGACTTCACCGACATCGAGAACGACGCGGCCGCCCAGCTGTTCAACGAGGTCGTGGCCTCCCTCGCGCCCGCCTTCTCGATGTACACCAACGACCCGGCGAAGGGGCGGATCACCAAGATCCAGCAGGACTCCGACGGCTTCGCGCGGAGCCTGTCCGCCGCGGTCGAGGAGAACTACCAGTGGCGCGCGGAGCGCGGCCTCGCGATCGTGGCGACGGCGATCATCTCGATCGAATACGACGAGATGACCCGCGAGCTGCTGCGCAACGTGCAGCGCGCCGACGCCCTCTCCGGCGGACGCGGCAACTCGAACCTGCAGGCGTCGGTCGCGGCCGGCTTCGAGGCGGCGGGTGAGAACGCCGGGCCCGGAGGGCTGGTCGGCATGGGCATGGCGGCGGGCACGACCGGCATCGGGGCGCTCCAGCAGCCCGTGCAGGCGCCCGTTCCGCAGGCTCCCGCCGCGCCGGCCGCCCCGCAGGCGCCGGCCGAGGATCCGGTGGCCAAGCTGGCGAAGTTCAAGGAGATGCTGGACGCGGGGCTGATCACCCAGGCGGACTACGACGCGGCGAAGGCCAAGGCACTCGGTCTCTAGGACCCCGAGATGACCGACTCCCAGGCCACGCCCGAGCCGGTGACCGGCCCGGGCCAACCCGGCCCCGTGCCACCCGGGGCGTCCGGTCCGCGGACCGTGGACACCGCGAACCAGGCCCTGCACGACGGCGTCAACCGGTGCCCGAAGTGTGGCTCGACCGAGATCCAGCTGCGTGTCTCCGCAGGCAAGCTGGTCTGCCTGTTCTGCCGCTACGAGTGGTCCGAGGCGAAGATCGAACCGGTGGTGGCCGGGGAGAGCGCGCTGCAGGACCTCACCGGGATGGTGGTCGCCTCAGGTGCCACGGACATCTCCCCTGAGGTGTCCGGGGTGATCACCCTGAAGTGCCCGGGGTGCGGTTCGGAAGTCGTGGTGAACACCGCAGAGGCGATGTCGTCGCGCTGTCACTGGTGTCGGCACATCCTCACCATCAACGAGCAGGTACCCAACGGCGCGGTGCCCGACGCGGTCCTGCCCTTCGGCATCACTCGTGACCAGGCTCTGGAGCACATCCGGGCGTTCGCCGGCGCCCGCAGGTTGTTCGCCCACCGGACGTTCCGCCGGGACTTCGCCCCGGAGAACGTGGTCGGCGTCTACCTGCCCTACATGGTCGTCGACGGCAACGCCAGCGCCGACGTGCAGGGCTTCGGCGAGGTCGAGACCCGGCGCTACACCCGGAAGAACGGCGATCAGGAGGAGACCTACTACGACGCGGACGTGTACCAGGTCGGCCGGCACGTCGATTTCACCGTCGACGACCTGACCATCGAGTCGTCCGCCGAGCGCGCGAACATGAACGCCTTCGTCAACACGAACAACGTGATCAACACGATCCTGCCGTTCGACACCAAGAACGCTGTGCGGTGGAACGCGAACTACCTCGTCGGCTTCACCTCCGAGCGCAGGGACCAGGACGTGGGCCAGGTCGAGCCCGTCCTTGAGGACCAGCTGCTCTCGATCGCGCGCTCCCAGGTCGAGGGTTCGGTGTCCCGGTACAACCGTGGCGTGCGTTGGGAGGCCGAGCACCTCGTCGTCCACGGCACGCGCTGGGTGTCGATGTACCTCCCGGTGTGGCTGTACTCCTACTACTACGAGGAGAACGGCCACGCGATGGTGCACTACATCGCGGTGAACGGACGCACGGGCGAGACGATGGGCAGCGTCCCGGTCTCGCAGGGACGGCTGATCCTGGCCGCGCTGGTTGCCGGCACCGTGCTGGAGGGCGTCGCCTTGTGGCTGCTGGCGGTGATGTCATGACGACGCTGCTGATCGGGCTGCTCATCCCCCTCGCGTCCGGTGGGGACACCCCGTGGATCCTGCTGCTCGGCCCCGCGGGGGCGGTCGCTGTCTACTGGGGGTTGTTCCAGTTCTACCGCAACACCGGCAGGTCCCACTCGTTCGAGCGGGAGACGCTGATCGAGTCGAAGCCGATCACGGGCACGGACCAGAAGGTCGACGAGGTGCGCGGCACCCAGCGCACCTCGATCGACGGCAACAACGTGCACAACCACCGCCAGCGCGTGCGGCGGTGGTGACGGGGCGCAGACCCGGCAGCGGGCCTGCGTCAGGGCCTCAAATCGCGCGGCGTCCGATCGGCGAATCGGTGCGCTGAGCCTCGGCGGCGCCGGGCTCCTGGTCGAAGCAGGCGCGCCTCCCGGGACGATCCGCTCCCAGGGATGTCGGTTCCCCTGCGGCGTCTCGGACGGGCGCGAACTCCTCTTCCTGGTGCGGACCGTCGGCAAGGCCGCGCCGTGGGGCATACGTCGTCGCTGCTGCCGCGCCGCACGCTTCGCGTAGCGCGGCGTCGAACCTGGTCCCCAGATCCGGCAGGGTGAGGCCCCGGTTGCCGGTGTCGAGGTCCATCCAGCCCACGCGTTCTCCGTCGCCGGTGTTGACGTAGAGCCGGCGCAACCCCCACCGGGACCAGGGGACGACCGTCAGTCCGGACTCGGTCGTCCGTCCCTGTTCGCTGCGGCGGGGCAGGTACGGCGCGCGCTGGGGCACCCCGGCGGAGTCGACGATTGTCGATGTGGTGGAGGTCAGGACGGACACGCGTGCAGCTTGCCGAGCGCGGCCCGGCTCCCGCCAGACCCCCAACGGGCGACACCTGTCGTGCGCCCAGCAGGGCGGCCGCCCCTCCCGCGCGAGCGGCGGCCTCGCTAGCGGTCCAACTCCGCGAGGTCATCCGGGCCGAGCGCCAGGTCAGCGGCGGCAAGGTTCTGCTCCAGGTGGGCAACACTCGACGTCCCCGGGATCAGCAGGACGTTCTTCCGGTGCGCGAGCAGCCAGGCGAGTCCCACCTGCGCAGGCGTCGCACCCAGCCGGGCGGCGACGGCCTGGACGGCGGGGTCGTCGGTCACTTTCGGCAGGTGCGGGAACGCCGAGCCCAGCGGGAAGTACGGGACGTAGGCGATCCCGTGCTCGTCACACAGGTCCAGCACCGCGACGTCGCTCTGGTCGAGCAGGCTGTAGGCGTTCTGGACACAGACGGCGTCCGCCTGCTCGATCGCCTGCTGCACCTGCGCCACGCTCGCCGTCGAGATGCCGACTCCGGCGAGCTTGCCCTCCTCGCGCAGCGCCACCAGCTCGGCCAGCTTGTCCTCCAGCGGCACCCGCTGCGCGGGGTCGTCCGGCTCGTGGTCCATCAGCCGCAGGTTCACCGCGCCGATCCGCTCGATGCCGAGCGTGCGCAGGTTGTCCTCGACGGCCGCGCGGAGTTGCTCCGGGCGCTGGGCGGGGTTCCAGTTCCCCGCGGCGTCCCTCAGCGACCCCACCTTGGTGACCAGCACGAGATCCTCCGGGTAGGGGTGCAGTGCCTCCCGGATCAGTTGGTTCGCCACGTCCGGGCCGTAGAACTGCGCAGTGTCGATGTGGTTCACGCCGCGCTCCACCGCGCGTCGCAGCACCCGGATCGCCTCGTCGTGGTCACGCGGCGGGCCCATCACTCCGCGCCCCGGCAGCTGCATGGCACCGAATCCCATCCGGCGCACGGTGAACTCACCCAGGTGGAAGGTCCTCATGGCCAGACGATAGCTCGGGGTCGTCCGCGTCCCCCGGAACAGGATCTGAAGCACCCCGCCGCTCAGGCGGACAGCTTGACCGTGGCGACGCCGAAGTGGGTGGAGCCGGCATCGATGGTGTAGTCACCGCTGAGGTCGACGTAGTTCGAGAAGTGGCCCTTGATCTGCTTGTCGGCCGGGCACTTGGTGACGTTCCACTTCGCGTCCTGGGAGAAGCAGTACCCCGTGATCGTGAAGGCGGCAAGGCCCTTGATCTGGTACATGGCGTTGCTTCCGGAGCCGGTGAACTGGTCGAAGATCGGCACGAGCACCGTCTTGTTCTGCAGCGTCGTCCAGTCGAAGTCCTTGCAGGAGGTCGACCCGTCGTTGCCGGGGTCGGTGAGCACCCAGTTGCCGGCGAGCACCGTGGCTGAACAGTTGATCCCGGTGAGCCACCCGAAGCCGCCAGGGACCTCGTTGTGCGCGGGCGGGGTGCAGGACTTCTCGATCACGTGGATGGCTGCCTCGGCGTCGGACAGCGGCTTTCCCTCGTCGTCCCAACCGCCGGTCGCTTCGTAGAAGGCGCACCAGGAGAAGGTCAGAGGCAGCGTCACACCGCCGGACGGCCAGCCCCACTCGGCGGTGGCGCGTGCGGTGAGGGTGCTCGTCGGGATCCCGATGACGGCGCCGAACCAGTTCTTCCGGACGCTGCTCGTCTCGACCGTGACCGTGGAAGTGATCGCGCCGACGACCTGACCGGTGGCCTGGCCGTCCAGCTTGTTCGCCTTCGCGTACTTGTCCGAGCTGTCGACGCAATCACCGAGCGCGCAGGACTGGGCGATCGCGAGCGCTCCGGCGTCGGCCCCGTTCTGCAACTGCTGGTGTTCGGAGTAGGCGCCGCCGAGGTCGATGGCCACGGCCGCGAAGCCGAGCATCGCCATCATCGAGATCGCGACGATCACCGCGGTTGCGCCGCGTTGGCGGGACGCCGGTCGGATCAGCCTCCGCATTGCATGCTCCCGATCCCCTTCAGGTTGACCGAACTGCCAAGGATTCCGTCGAACCACCCGGTCAAGGAGTGGTAGCGGTAGCTGAGGGTGAGCGTCGTCTGCTGCTGCGGGGCGCAGACCGCGGAGAAGCTGCCGGAGACCACGTTGCTGGGGACCGGTGTGGCGTCCGTGGCGACCTGGATCGCGGCCTGCTGGAGCGACTCCTGCGACTGCCCGGTCTTGATCGCGAGGGAGTAGTTGATGGCGTAGTTGCGCGCGCCGACCCGGGCGGCGTTCGCCACCGAGGCCTGCATGAGGAAGGCGTAGCTGAACTCCACGATGCCCAGCATCAGGATCATCAGCACGGGCACCACGAGGGCGAACTCGACCGCCACCGCCCCTCTGGTGTCCTTTCGGTTCCGCACGGTCGCGCTCCTCATGGCCGCTCTGGTAAGTGAGCTGGGGGTCGTCGAAGCCGGGGTCTGCGAGACGGCGAGAGACGTCCCCGACTGGTAAACCGCCGCAGGGGTGGCAGGCGTTACGGGTCGGGCCGGCCTTCTCCGGGAAACCCGGGTCGTCGCCGCACGGACCTCGGCGGCGACTCAGGCAGGGTCCGGAGCGGGCCAGCGCATGTCGTGGGGACGGACGGCGGTCTCGAAGATCGTCAGGCCCTCCATTCCGGGCAGTTTCGCGATGTTCGCGTCGATCCGCCGGATCTCCGCCAAGCCGTCGGGGCCGCTGAACAGGTGCCGCATCACGTGGTCGAGATCCTCCGGCTCCGAGATCGACGAGCCCACCGGACGCCACGCCTTCGCCAGCACCAGCCGGGTCAGCGTCCGTGCCATCTTCGACTTCTCCAGCCGCTTGCGCGCCTGGGTTGCGTAGAACGCCGTATGCCGGGTCTCCTGCTGGCCGATCCGCTGCAGCAGCGGGGACAGCGCCGGGTGCTGCTCGAGGGCGGCCAGCCGCCGGTAGGCCGCGGTCGCGCTCCACTCGTTCGCCGCGCCCCAGCTCATGTGCACCGCCACGAAGTCGTCCCCGATGATGTTGCCCAGGATCGACTGCTTCAGCGGCGCCAGCTTGTCCCGCCACTCCAGCTTCACCCGCGCGGCCTTCAGCTCGTCGTAGTCCACCGTGATCCCGTGCCGCGCCAGCACCGCCGCCAGCGCCTCGCCATGCCAGTACTCCTCACGGTTCCACATCGTCATGAAGGCGTTGACGTCCCGCTCCTTGTGGGACGGCGTCACGAGGAGGTCCCGCAGGTAGCAGACGGTGTGGTACTCCACGGCGCACATGTAGCGCAGCGTGCGCAGCGTGTCCTGCGAGAGCGGCTGGCTGTCGAAGCTGTCGAAGTCGAGGTCCTGCCAGGTGACCCCCATCGAGGTCTCAGCGTAGGAGTCCACATCGAATGCCATCAGTCGCCTCCCTGGGCTCGCTGGTCGGGTGCGGCGGTCTCGACGAGGTCGGCCGGCCGGGGGACGCCCGTCCGTCTCCACTCGACGACGTCCCAGTGGTGGGCGCGGGCGTAACCGTAGAGCCGCTGGTCGGGATTGACCGCCACCGGGTTGCCGAGCAGCCTCAGCCAGGACGTGTCGGCCTGGCTGTCGCCGTAGCCGTAGGACTTCGCCAGGTCGAACCCGCCAGAGGCCGCATAGCCGCGCAGCCACGCCGCCCGCGCCTCGCCCACCACCGGCGGCGCCGCCAGGTAGCCGGTCAGCACCCCGTCGCGGGAGTGCAGGCCGCTCGCCACCACCTCGTCGAACCACGGTGCGGCCACGTCTGCCAGCAGGTCCACCCCGCCGGTCACGAGCACGGTGTGGTGGCCGGCCGCGCGGTGCTCCTCGACCCGCGCCAGCGCGTCCGCCAGCAGGTGCGCGCGGAGTCTGCGTCCCGCTCGTCCATCGAGATATCGCTTGATGTCGTCAACGCGCATGCCCTTGTGCAGGCGGAGGAAACTGCGGATGAACTCGCTGCGGTCCCGCCGCTCCGCAGCGAGGTAGCGGGGGAGCAGCGCCAGGATCTTGGTGAACTCCCGTGGCACTGCCGTCACGTCGCGCTCCGCGTCCCGCAGCCACAGGTACTGCTGGACCAGGTTCGCGTGCAGCACCGTGCCTTCCAGGTCGAACACCGCCAGCACATCCCCGCCCGGAGCCAGCGGCTCGCGCGTCCGCTCATCCTGCGCGCGTCGCGAGCGCCGGGGGAGCGCCGCGATCGAGGGCAGGTGGATCTCCTGCAGGTAGTGCGCCCAGTCGATGGCGGTCACGTCGAACCCGGCATCGTCCTGTGGCCCGGCCGAGGTCTCGGCGTCGAGTGTCCGGGTTGCCGCGTCGTCGAAGACCACCTCGGCCTGGACGTAGGCCTGGTACAGCTCGGAGAACCGGTGCAGCGCCCGCAGCTTCTTCTCCGCGGACGCCAATGAGTCCGCCAGTTCGCGAGCTTTCGGCGTCGCCGGCAGCCGGGACAGCACCGACGCGCCGACCTTCGCCCCGACCTCCTTGCGGCTCAGGCTGGCCTCGAACCGGATCCCGCCCGGGAACTGCCACGCGGGCACGCTCGTCGGGCCGTCCGCGCCCGGGATCGGGTGCGCCGTGTAGTACGCCCGGATGTTCTCGTACATCTGGTGCATCGGCAGCGGGTTCGAGGTGCCCGAGACCACGTGGAAGTACCGCGCCCGGTCGCGCGGCGCCGCGGTGGCCGCCGCGGCCAACGCCGCGTTCACGACGAAGTCCACCGGCACCACGTCCAGCACGCTGTCGGGGATTCCGGGGAACTCCGGCAGGTGGCCCCGGCCGTAGGCCACGATCAGCGGGTCGGCCACCTTGAACCCGTCGATCCAGCCCGGGTACGGGTGCCGCAGTGCGCTCTCGATGATCGAAGGGCGCACGATCGAGAGCCGGTGCTCGCCGCCCAGCCAGAGCTCCTCCGCGAGCCGCTCGGCGAGTGCCTTGGTGAGCGTGTAGGCGTCCGTCCAGCCCAGGCTCTGCGCGCGGGCGCGCCCGTACTCGACCAGCTCGGCGTCCACCCAGGCGCGCCGGGCCGCCTCGGTGGCCTCCGCGACCGCCTGCGGACCGACCTTGCCGACGTCCTGCCGGGCTGCCTTCAGGAACCGACGCAGTTCCTCGGGGGCCCGCGAGCGCTCGTCCACCCGGGTCCGGGCCGACCGTGCGGCCTGTTCCTCCGCGCGCCAGTCCGCCTCGTGCTCCACTGGGCCCTCGATCACCGGGCCCTTGCGCGCGGCGTTCACGTACGCGGTCGAGATGTGGACGACGTGGGGGTCGGCGCCGGCGTCCAGCAGGCCCTGATAGAGCTTCGCCACCCCGGTGACGTTCGTGGCGAACGCCCGGTCGATCGGGTCGTCGAAGTTCACCGAGGACGCACTGTGCAGCACCAGGTCGAGTCGCTCCGGCTCCGGCCCCAGCGCGCCGAGATCACCCTCAACCACCTGCACCCGCTCAGCGAACCGGCGACGTGCCGCTTCGTCGCCGAGCGTCGCGCGCCAGCGGCTGAAGACCGGCTTCTCGAGCAGCGCCTCGACCCGCTGTTGGGCGCTCAGCTCGCCCTTCGGCCTGGCTAGCACCAGGACCGTGGTGCCGGGGTGGCCGCTCAGCAGCCGTTCGAGGATGGCCTGCCCGACGAACCCCGTGCCGCCGGTGAGCAGGATCCTCGCGCTGCCGAGGTCGACGCTCACCGGCCCGCCGCCTTCCGGGCCTTCTGGGCTGCCGTGGAGGCCAGGTGCAGGCCGGCGAGGCCGGGGAGCGCGTCGACCCGGGCGTCGATCAGGGCGAGGCCGGACGCCGGCAACAGGCGGTCGAGGATTCCGGCCACCAACGCGGGCGGCTCGGTGGCCGACCCGAGCGGCCAGGTGATTCTCGAGAGCCGTCGGCGGGCCAGCCTGACCGCCGGCGGGGACGCCGCGAGGCGGTCGCCCGCGTCCGCGGCGAAGAAGGCGGCGTGGGGACGCTTCACCGCGAGGATGCGGTCGAGCGTGGCGACGAATTCGGGGTGCGGGGAGCGGTCGCGGAGCTGTTCGAAGGCGGCCTGGGTGATCCACTCGTCGACTGCGCCCGCCGCGGTGTGGGTGGCGATGAGGTCGTCGCCGATCAGGTTGGCGACCACCGACTCGGTGATCGGTTCGATCCGCTCGGCGAGCCCGAGCCGCAGCCGCTTCGTCCGGGAGATGCCGCGGCCCGGCTGTGGCGCCGGGTGGGCCGCGACGACCTGTTCGAGGGCGTCCGCCACCCAGTACTTCTCATAGGCCCACGTGACCAGGAATGCGGTGACCCGGGCGTCCTTGTGGGTCGGGGTGACCAGCACGCTGCGCAGGTAGCTCAGCGCGCCGTGCTCGAGTCGGGCGAGAAGGTCGACGAGCGCGACGGTGTCCGGGTCGAGCGGGTGCTCGCGGTAGGCGTCCAGGTCGAGGGACGCGCGGTGGCTGCCGTGCGCCGTCCGGGCGAACTCGCGGACGCTGAACCCCGCAGCCGGAACCACCTCCGGGGAGAGGTTCTGGCGGGTCATGCGGCCTCCTGGGGAATTCGGTGCTCGGGGATCGGCCGGGGTGTCCGGCCCGCGGGCGCTCTGCACGCTACCAGCGGGTTCGCTGCCTCGAACGTGCGTCCGACAAGGGGGGAAACAGTACGTAGTTGGGCGTGCTGCGATGTCTCGACACGCTCGGCCAGCCGTGTCGGACCGGTCTGTGGACGAAAAGGGGACGGTTCTCTTTATCGTCCACCCGGCCGACGGAGAGCAGTCTGGACGGAAAGGAGAACCGTCCCCTTTTCGTCCACAGACCGACGGCTAGGCGCCGAAGATGTTGTTGGCGATGCCGAAGACGTTGTGGGGGTCGACGGCCTGCTTGAGCGCGGTCACGGCGGCCACCGATTCGTCGGACGCGACGCGACCGACGACGTGCTTGCGGAGCTTGCCGACGCCGTGGTGGTGGGAGATCGAGCCACCGGCGTCCATGATCGCGGTGCGGATGTTGCGCTCCATCTCGGCGAACTTCGCATCGCCGTCCTCCACGCCGCGATGGTAGAGGCCGTGGGTGAAGTAGAGGCAGACGCCGCTGTGGTACATCTGCGTGAGCCGGGGCGAGGTGAACGGCCGGCCCGGGAAGCCCAGCCGCGCGTGCTCCGACTTCGCCGTCCGGTCGACCGCAGCGCAGACGTCGTGGATCCGGTCCCACGGCACGGTGGTCTCGTACGTCTCGCCGATCACGTAGTAGTCGGCCAGGAAGTCGCGCAGGTAGGCGATCGCGTAGGTCAGCATGTAGCCGCGCTCGCCGTTGCCCGAGCCGCCCTGCAGCCCTCCGAAGCGCCTCGCCGTGGACGCGACCGCCTTCTCCTGCATGGCAACTTCGGCCGCCGTCCCCTCGTAGACGATCGTCGCCGCGACCATCGTGTGGGTGTCGAACTTCTTGATCTTCGTGACCAGGATCTCCTCGGCCCGGCTCTTCAGCACCTTCGCCCTCCCGCTCGGGGCGGCCTTCAGCGACTGGCCGAGCCGGAACTGCAGGTTGTCGACCAGCCGGATGCTCGCCGGACGTGCACCGGTCCGGTTCAGCGCCTCCATGAACGACACCCCGGTGGGCCAGTCCGCGAAGATCACCGAGCCGTACTTCTTCACCTCCGGCAGCGGGTGGACGTGGATCACGGCCTTCGTGACCAGGCCCAGGTTGCCCTCGCTGCCGAACAGCGCCTTCTGCAGCTGGATGCCGGGGGACTGGCGCGGGCTGGAGTACTGCTGCTCGACCACACCGGTCGGGGTGACCAGCGTCACGTTCTCCACCAGGTCCTCGATGTTGCCGTAGCGGTTCTTCTTCATGCCGCTGGCGTTGGTGGCGATCCAGCCGCCGAGGGTGGACAGCTCCGAGCTGTCCGGCTCGTGGCCGCAGGTGAGCCCCTCCTTCGCGAGCAGGTGCTCCAGGCGTCCGCCCGTGATCCCGGCCTGCACGGTGGCGGTCAGGTTGGCGCGATCGATCTGCAGGATCCGGTCCATCCGGCGGGTGTCGACGGAGATCACCATCCGGGCCTCGGACGCCGGCACGAGCAACGCGCTGCTCACGTTCGTCCCGCCGCCGAAAGGGATCAGGCAGACGTCGTGGGTATCCGCCGCGGTCACGATCGCCTGGCAGTCCGCGTCCGACTCCGGCCACACGACGAGGTCGACGCAGCGGTCGAGGTCCTCGTACAGCACCCGCGAGACCTCCTCGGTGGTGGTCTGGCCGTGGCTGTGCAGCAGGCGCTCGGGGTCGTCCGCCGTGTACTGGTCGGGACGCAGCTCGTCGGCCAGTGCCGCGAGGAAGGCCTCGTTGCGGGCCGCTGGCGTCACTCGCGGCGCCCCGGTGAGCGGACGCGCGGACGCGAAGTCGATCTCCACGCCCAGCTCGCGGTTGATGAACGGGACCAGGTACGGCATCCGGTAGCCGCACAGGTTGTACCGCTCGCCGGTCATCTCCACCGAACCGTCGGGGTGCAGGAACAGCTTCGTATCCTGGAAGCCCCACCGGTGGCCCCACAGGCTCGGGTCGAGCGCGGCGGAGTCCCGGTTCAGCGATCTGTCAGCCAATGTGTCCGTCCTTGCTTGTCGCGGGGCACTCCATGAGCCGGCCGCCGACTCGGGGCGGGTGTCGGCAGAGTAACGGACGCGCCGGGGCGTCCCGGCCCGGATCGGACCGGGTCTGCGAAAACTACCCCCTGGCGGAGCCCTCAGGCGTCCCGGTTGCGCCGCCACACCTCGGTGGCGAGCACGGTCGCGAAGGCCGTCCAGGCCGCGTAGGGCGCCATCACCAGACCGAAACGCCGGCCCACACGGGCCGCTCGACGGGCCAGGCAGATCGAGCTCAGCGCGAGCAGGCCCGCCCCGATCGCGGAAGCCGCCAGGTTGTGGTTGCGGAAGAACAGCCAGCTCCAGGCCCCGTTCAGCGCCATGTTGCGCGTCAGCGCCCTGCGGAACGCCGCGGCCCCGTCGGCGTCACCGCGCCGGTCGAGTTCGGTCAGCACCGCTACAGAGTTCGCCGCCACGGTGGAGTAGAGCGTGCTCCAGACCACGGGGAACACCTCGCGGGGTGGCTGCCAGTCCGGCTTGTCCAGTCGGGTGTACCAGCGGTCGTCCGGGTCGGACGCTACCGAGCCCACCACAGCGGCACCGCCGACGAGGCCGAGGGCCGTGGCCAGGTTGCGGCCGCGGTGGATCGGGCGCGGGGGAGGCGGGAAGAGATCGGACTCAACGTTCATGATTGTGCTCCTTTACCCAGGCACCAGCCTGCCATGCGGCGGGAGCCGCGGTGGACAGGAGGGGGATCCGGTCGGACGGCGATCACCAGGAGAGCGTGCCGGGCTCGCCCTTGAACGGCCCGGCCAGGTCGGCGGTGATCCATCCACCGTAGAACGGGCCGGGTTGGGGGGTCACCTGCTCGCCGTCGACCAGGCAGGCGTCCATGGCAGCGGCGTACAGGGCGACGTGGTCGCGCAGCGCCTCGAACCCCGGCGACGGCTCGGGGTAGTACCACGCCGCACGCGGCGCCGTCCGGTCACCGCCGACGACGTCGAGGTAGCGTGCAGCGCCCTTCCACTCACAGAACGACCGGCCGGATGCCGGCCGCAGCGCTCCCGGCACGAACGCCGCCCGGGGAAGGTAGTAGGTGGGTGGGTGGCTGGTCTCGAGAACCTGCCAGGACTCCCGGACGGCGCAGATCGTCTCGCCGCCGAGCAGCACCCGGACCGGCAGGACGCAGCGGCGCAGGGTGGGGGGCCGCGGATAGTCCCACACCGATTCCTGACCGGGGAGCACCGGGTCGCGCACGGGTCGGCTCATGTGCCAAGGCTAAGTGGCACCGGCAAGGCCGCCGCCGGACCGGGCGTGGCACTCCGATGCCGTGGACGGAACAGGTGCTGGCGGTCCGCGGCCCGGTTTAGTAAATTCATTGGCGAAAGTCGTCCCGGCAGCGTTCCGCTGCGGCGCGGGCGTTGCTGCGTGGTCGAAGGAGTCCGGATGAAGCTCATGCGAGTCGGTGCCCAGGGTCGGGAGCGCCCGGCCGTGCTGGTGGACGATCAGCACTACCTGGACGTGTCCGGGGATGTCCGCGACTTCGACGAGGAGTTCTTCGGTTCCGGTGGTGTGCAGCACGTCGCCGGGCTGCTCGAGAGCGGAGCCGGCGGGGCGGTGCGAAGCATCGACGGGGAACGGATCGGATCCCCGATCGCGCGTCCGCACCAGATCCTGTGCATCGGGCTCAACTACAGCGACCACGCGGCGGAGACCGGGCAGGAGGTCCCCAGCGAACCGATCCTGTTCACGAAGTCGCCGAACACCCTGGTCGGGCCCCACGACGACGTCCGGCTGCCACGCGGGTACTCGAAGGCCGACTGGGAGGTCGAACTCGGTGTCGTGATCGGCCGGCGCACCTCCTACCTCGACTCGCCGGCGGACGCGGCCGAGGCGATCGCCGGCTACACGGTGGTGAACGACGTGAGCGAGCGCGCCTTCCAGATGGAGCGGGGCGGCCAGTGGTGCAAGGGCAAGTCCGCCGAGACCTTCAACCCCTGCGGGCCCTACCTGGTCACCCCGGACGAGATCCCCGACGTGAACGCGCTGGGCCTGTGGCTCGACGTGAACGGCGTGCGTCGCCAGACCGGCTCCACGTCGAGGATGATCTTCGACCCGTACTTCGTCGTCCACCACCTCAGCCAGTTCATGGTGCTCGAGCCGGGGGACCTGATCAACACCGGCACTCCCCCCGGGGTCGGGATGGGCTTCAACCCGCCGGTCTGGCTGCAGCCGGGAGACCTGATCGAGTTGGGCGTCGACGGCCTGGGCAGCCAGCGCCAGCACGTCGTCGGCCCGCGCCGGCCGGAGTGACCATGTTGGCGCTCGTACTGACCGAGTTCGGCCGGATGACGGTGCAGGAGCTGCCGGATCCCGAGCCCGGCCCGGGGGAAGTTCTGATCGAGGTCGCCTTCACCGGCATCTGCGGCTCCGACATCCACGGCTTCACCGGGGCGAACGGGCGGCGGGTCCCCGGCCAGGTGATGGGCCACGAGACCTCCGGGCACGTGGCTGCGGTCGGAACGGGCGTGGACCCGGACCTGGTGGGAGCGTCGGTCACGGTGAATCCCGTGGTCGTGCCGGCCTCCGACGCGCTCGCCTGGCGCGGACGGGAACAGCAGCATCCGGGCAAGTACGTGATCGGGGTGGCAGCGGACGTGGTCGCGGCCTTCGCGCAGCTCATGGTCGTCCCGGCCCGCAACGTCGCGCGGCTCCCCGCGGGCCTGACGCTGGCCGGCGGGGCGCTGGTCGAGCCGCTCGCGGTCGCCACCCACGCGGTCGGCCGGGTCGGCCCCGTGACCGGACCGGTGCTGGTGGCCGGCGGCGGACCGATCGGCCAGTCCGTGGTGGCGGCGCTGAAGCAGGCCGGCGTCGTCGACGTGCTCGTCAGCGAGCCGTCGGCGGTGCGCAGGATCCTGGTCGAACGGCTCGGCGCGGTCGCGCTCGACCCCTCCGTCGGGCCGGTCCTGGAACAGGTGCGGGCGCAGGTCGGCGGGCGGGCCGTGGCCGCTCTCGACGCGGTGGGCACCTCGGCGTCCGTCGCGGCCTGCCTGACCGCGACCGAGCCGGGCGCGACGATCTGCCTGATCGGGATGGGGGCACCCACGCTCGAGCTGCCGGCGTTCGAGGTCTCGACCCAGGAACGGGTCCTCACCGGGAGCTTCGCCTATTCGAGCGTGGACTTCGACCTGGCCGTGGCCCGGTTGGCCGCGACGCCGCAGTTCGCCGAGGCGATGGTGAGTCGCACGGTCGCCCTCGATGCCGCCCCGGAGGCCTTCGCCGCCCTCGCCGCCGGCGACGGGACGCCGGGCAAGGTACTGGTCGAGCTCGCCGGCTGAGGTCAGGTCCGCTCGAACCGGACCACGTGCTCGGACAGATAGCGGTGGACGCTCGGGCCGAGGTCCTTCACCCACAGCCGCGCCGTGCTGCCCAGGTGCATCGCGCCCCCCTGCGCGGACTCCCTGACCGGCTGGAGCGCGGGATACCACAGCGTGTGGCCCGGCTTGCGGAGCAGAAGCCGGGGCGGGCTCCAGTCCTGGCTGTTCGCGCCCTCGCCCAGGTCGGCATGCGGGTTGAAGCTCAACCACACCGAATCGCCCGCCCAGAACTCCGAGTCGACCCGGGCCAGGGTCATCACCCAGCATTCGAGGTACACGTTCCAGCTCACCGACGGTCCCCAGTAGAAGGACCTGTCCCCGGCGGAGACCGGCCCGCCGCCGAGCGCCGCCGGGATCTGAAGGGCACGGATCGGGGCACCCGCCGCATCGGGGGCGGCCGCGAACGCCGTGCCGTCCCAGCGCCGCGCCCGGCCGGCGGGCTCGTCCAGGTCGGCGAGGCTGATCCTGGCCACGCTGACGCACTGGCCTGCCGCCTCGGTGGCCGCGTCCCAGGTCTCGGCCCGGTAGTCACCGGGGTAGCCGTACTCCCCGAAGAACACGTAGAGGTGGTCACCGCTCACCACGGCGGACGGGTCACCGACGCCGCCGGGGAACGTGTAGTTGCGATTGGTGGGCGCCAGGACCAAGCGGGGATGGAGGTCCTCCAGCAGGATGCCGAGGTCCTGCCACGACTCGCCGCCGTCGGTCGAGGCCATCACCCCGATCCGGCACACGGCCTGGGCCGAGCCCGCGCCCCGCAACCCGGTCGGCCAGTCGCGATCCCGGTAGCCGCGCCCGGTCGCCGGATCCCACGGCAGGGTCTGGGGGTAGTTCTCGTTGTGGTACAGCGCGTAGAGCCGCCGGCCGTCCGCTTCGGGTGAGTAGAGCGACTCGAACCAGACCGCGCCGTGCAGGCCGGGACGCCCCGGCTCGGCGTTGGCTGGCAGGTGGGGCTCGGTGAAGGCCTCCAGGGGCTGGGCGAGCGCGTCCGCCGGGTCCGACCCGTCCACGTAGCGCAGGTCGCTGCCCGCGCCCCAGACCGGATCCTCCCCGTACTTCCCGGTGAAGACCCGCACCGACCCGTTCACCCTCGCCGCGGCAAGGTTGCAGTCGACGAAGGACGCGTAGACCAGCTGCTCGGCCGGCTCGATTCGGAAGTTCGGCACGCTCCACCTCACCGGTAGTCGGACAAGAAGGACCTGAGAGTGACAAACTACATCTACTGGACTAAATCTGAAGGCTGACACGGGAGACCGGAATGCGACCATTGCGGCGAGGGACCAACCTCTCGAGGGTGGCGGGGTTCAACGAGGCGGTCGTGATCGACGCGATTCGCCGGGCGCGCGACGGGCTGAGCCGGGTGGAGGTCTCCGAGCAGACCGGGCTGTCGGCCCAGACCGTGTCCAACATCGTGCGTCGCATGCTCGAGTCCGGGCTGCTCCGCGAGGGCGACCGCGTCACCCAGGGGCTGGGCAAGCCGAGGACCCCGCTGACCCTGCATCCGCGCGGGCGGTACGCGATGGGCGTCCACCTTGACCCGTTGCAGACCACGATCGTGCTGGTCAACCTGTGTGGTGACGTGGTCGCGCACGTGCAACTGCCGAGCCCGGCGCAGGCCGAGCCCGACGACATCATCGCCGACATCGCCGTCGAGATCCCGCGGATCATCTCGGATGCGGGAGTGGCGCCCGAGCTCATCGCCGGCGTCGGGCTGGCCTCGCCGGGACCGATCGACACCTGTACCGGCACCGTGCTCGAGCCCCCGCACCTGCCGCGGTGGCGCAACGTGCCCGTGGTCGAGAAGCTGGCCGCCCGGATCGACCTGCCCGTGGTGCTCGACAAGGACGTGATCGCGGCCTGCATCGGGGAACGCTGGACCGGGGCGACCCTCGGTCAGGCCAACTCCCTGTTCCTCTACCTCAGTACCGGCATCGGCGTCGGCATCGCCGTCGACGACGCCATCATTCGCGGTGCGACCGACAATGCCGGTGACATCGGCCACCTGATCGTCGACGCGAGCGGTCCGTCCTGTCCGTGCGGGCAGCGTGGCTGCCTGGGTGTCACCCTGAGCCCGGGGGCGCTGGTGGAGCGGGCGATCGCCGCGCGGCTGCTCACCGGGACGCACCTGGACGCGGTCCGCTCGGCCGACCCGGCGCGGGTGGACGAGTCGTTCATGGCACTGTGCGCGCTCGTCGAGGCCGGTGACCCGGCCGCCCTGGCCCTGGTCGACGCCTCGGCGGTGCAGCTGGCCCGGGCCATCTCCACCCTCGCCAACGTGTTCGACACCGACGTGGTTGCGGTCGGCGGCCCGACCTGGATGCGGCTTCGCGAGGTGTACCTGCCGCGGCTGCCGAGTCTGGTCCACGCCGGACTCGTCGGCCGCCCGCAGCACAAGCCGGTGGAGGTGGTGGGCACCGCGCTCGGCGACGACGTGATCGCGATCGGCGCGGCCTGCCTCGTGCTGGACCGGGAGTTCGCCCCTGCGGTCAGCGCGATCGCCCTGGAGCGCTGAGCGTCAGCGACCCTGCAGCCGTTCGGCGAGGGTGTCCTCGTCGACGAACCGAGGCTGAGCGGGGTCGGCCGGCAGCGTCACGGTGGTGGACAGGGGCAGGTCCCGGGAGGACAGCCCGGCCGCGATCGTGAACCGCCCGGGCGTGCGCTGCCAGGCGGCGCCGACCACGTCCCAGAACGCCCACGCGCGGCCGTCCAGTTCCACGGTGACCTCGCGCTGTTCGCCCGGCTCGAGCCGCACCCTCGCGAAGGCGCGCAGTTCCCGGGGCGGACGCGGTAGGACGGGGTCGTCCTCGCCGGTGTAGACCTGCACCACGCACCCGCCCGGCCGCTCGCCGGTGTTGCGAACGCCGATCCGGACCTCCACCACGGCGCGGGCCGGGTCGACCACCACCGCCTCGATGCCGGTCAGCGCCGTCGTCGTGTAGCCCAGGCCGTGCCCGAACGGGTAGGCGACCTCGCGCTCGAGGGCGTCGTACCAGCGGTAGCCGACGAAGACCCCCTCGCCGTAGCGGACGGTCCCGCGCTCGCCGGGGTAGGTCGGCGCCGCGGGGGAGTCGGTCAGGCGCAGCGGCCAGGTCTCGGCCAGTCGCCCGCCGGGCTCGCTGACCCCGAGCAGCACGTCGGCCAGCGCCGCGCCACCGGCCTGTCCGCCGAAGCCGGGAAGCAGCAGTGCGGCCAGCTGGTGGCGCCACTCGCCCAGCACGAGCGGCGCTCCCGTGGTCAGGCCGGCCACCACGGGCGCCGCGCCGAGGACCAGTTCCGCGACCAGGCGGTCCTGATCCGCGGGCAGGTCGAGGTCGAGCCGGTCATAGCCCTCGCTCTCGATCCCGTGCGGGTGCCCCAGGCAGACCACGACCGCGTCCGCCCCGGAGGCGAGGGCGAGCGCCTGCGCGCGCAGGCGCTGCGCAGCGGGGGAGTCCGGGTCGCGCGGCACGCGCCGTCCCTCGACCAGCTCCTCCCAGTCGTAGCCGGGCGCGAACTCGACCCGCACGTCCGGCAGCGCCAGTCGCAGCGACTCCTGCAGCGTCGAGACCGCGGTCGGCACGACCTCGGCGGACCCGCTGCCCTGGATCACGGGCCGGCTCGCCTGGCGCCCGATCACCACGAGCCGCGAGCGAGCCGGCAGGGTGAGGGGCAGGGTGCCGTCGTTGGCGAGCAGGACCGTGCCGGCCGCCGCCGCCCTCCGGGCCAGCTGGTCGTGGGCAGGGGCGACGTCCTCGATCCCGGTGGTCGGTCGTTCCGGTCCGCAGCGCTGGGCCAGCCGGCGCACCCGATCCGCCGCCTGCGCGACCGCCGCCTCAGGCAGGCTCCGGTCGGCCAGCGCGGCGCGCAGCAGGGGCGGGGCCGCAGCGTCGCCGGGCATCTGCAGGTCGAGGCCGGCCCGCACCGCGGCCGCCGGGTCGTGCACCGCGCCCCAGTCGGAGACGACCAGCCCGTCGTAGCCCCACTCCTCGCGGAGCACGCGGGTGAGCAGCCAGTGGTGCTGGCTGGCGTGGACACCGTTGAGCCGGTTGTAGGCGCACATCAGGGTCCAGGGCGACGCCTCGGCCACGATCCATTCGAAGGCGGACAGGTACAGCTCGCGCAGGCTGCGCTCGTCCACCTCCGCCGACACAGAGTGCCGACGGTGCTCCTGGTTGTTGGCCGCGAAGTGCTTCACCGACGCCGCCACCCCGATCGACTGGACGCCCCGGACGTAGGCGGCGCCGAGCACCCCGGCCAGCAGAGGGTCCTCGGAGAGGTACTCGAAGTTGCGTCCGCACAGGGGCGTGCGCTTCAGGTTCACCCCGGGAGCGAGCAGCACGTCGACGCCGAGCCGGTGCGCCTCCTCACCCAGGGCGACGCCCACCTCCTCCAGCAGATCGGGGTCCCAGGACGCGGCGAGCGTTGCCGCGGGCGGGAAGCAGGTGGCGGGAATCGTGCTGCCGTCCGCCCGTTCCCTGCGCAGGCCGGACGGCCCGTCACTGAGGCGCAACGCGCGCGCCCCGCCGGCCGGGTCGGCGTGGGTCAGCCACTGGCCGTCGCCGACCAGGAGGTCGACGTCGGCGCTCACCGGGCTCCCCCGTGCAGCAGCACCGACACCGTCGCCCGGTCCGGGCAGTAGCGGAATCCCGGCTCGACGCCGGGACCGCAGGTGGCGGTGCCGAGGCCGTTCTGCCCGGCGTCCAGGTGGATCCACAGCCGGTCCTCCGCGACCAGGTCGTCGGTGTGCCGCGCCGCGTCGAGGGCACGGATCGACCAGGGTCGCACGGTCAGGTCGACGTCCGGCAGGCCCCGGATCTCCAGCTGTGCGCCGGGCCAGGCGATCTCCGCCCGGCGGACCGCGCGGCGCAACCCGTTCTCCTGGGGCACCACGTAGGGGGTCTGCCAGTCCGTGACGCGGTGGCGCCAGCGACCCCAGTGGGCGGCCGTCGCCGAATCGGGATAGGACTCGCCGGGCCCGCGCCCGTACCAGTCGATGCCGGCCCGCAGCGGGTCGGCGCAGGGGACGGCGAAGCTGAAGCCCAGCCGGGGCAGGCTCGGCGGCAGCGGCCCGAAGCCGGCGATCTCGAGCTGCAGCCCGACTCCGCCGTCCGGCTCCGCCCACCAGCGGTGCACGAGCCGGAACCCGGCCGACGTGCCGGCGGCGCGGGCGGAGGCCTCGACCACGAGGGCGTCGACCTCGGCGCGGACACCTTCGGTGCGCAGCACCAGACGGTCCAGGCCCGCGGCCCGCCACGCCGTGGCGACAGCCTCCGGCTCGCCCCACCC
>MTLC01000077.1_pt2 | contig 82057 bp, 77 predicted proteins | sample 1982451 | NCBI WGS metagenome assembly MTLC01 (sample SAMN05710165, study PRJNA340218) | biofilm metagenome | isolation source: sample SPH anode biofilm adapted to +100 mV | place: USA | collected 2012-02-03 | reverse complement strand
GTCGCAGGCCGAGCAGCTCATGACCACCGTTGCTTTCTTCAAGCTGGACATGGATGGGGGCAAGGTCCAGCAGCGCCTGCCCATGGCCAAAGTGCAGCACAAGGTTCTGGATAAGCCCAAGGCAAAGCAGCATCCAGCCAATCCGGTGCTCCGCAAGAAGGTAGTCAATGAAAGCGGCTTCGGTATTGATCTGAATGGGAGTGACAAACTGGACAGCGAGTTTGAAAAATTCTAGCAATTCTGCTGCTCGTGGGAAGTGGATCGTGAACTGCCTGGCTTCAGAAATGCAGGATTCACTCCTCACGGGTTACGATTTACGGGGGTTCTATGAGCGTAACGGGGATATCTGAGACATTACAGTGTCTGACCTTCAAGCTGGCTGACGAGATATTTGCGGTTGATGTTGCCAAGGTTCGCGAGATCCTGGATTTCAGCACGGTGACAAAGGTGCCGCAGACGCCTGATTTCATGCGCGGGGTTATCAACCTGCGGGGGAGCGTGGTGCCGGTGGTTGACATGCGGCTGAAATTCGGGATGACGGCAACGGCGAAGACGGTGAACACCTGCATCATCGTAATGGAGATTATGCTGGATAACGAGACAGCCGTGGTGGGGGCTCTGGCCGATTCGGTGCAGGAAGTGCTGGAGCTGGAGCCGGAGAATATCGAGCCAGCGCCGCGGATCGGAACCAAGCTCAACACGGATTTCCTGGTGGGGATGGGGAAGCACAATGAGAGCTTCATCATGATCCTGAACATCGACAAGGTCTTTACCCTGGATGAGCTTTCGGCTGTCAAGGAGGGGGGGGAACAGCGAGCCGCATAAGGTCTGGGCAGATCAAAAACATATGGGTACATTGATCTGATGCGGTTCCACTGTTGACAAAAATAAATGGGTTCATTTCTGAGCAGAAGCTTCACAGTTGCCCACTGTGAAGCTTCTGTCGTTTAGGCCATGGCTTTCATGCCCGGAGAATTTGGACGGAAGTATCCTTTCATGTCGATTGACGCGGTATTTTGAAGGGTTGCCTGCAGTGTGTATCTGCGTACAATAGAAAAAGCGGTTTCTTTGATCATGGATTTGGTTTTCCCCGTAGTCAGGCCTGGCAAACAATAATCCTTGCCTTGCCCTGGCAGGGGCATGCGGATGCAGACAAACTGAAGATCTGAGGTTTTCATGGGTACAGACCTGTCTGATTTGATTCTCAGTGTAGCCACAGAAGGGTTTTGGGATTGGGACCTGAAGGCCGATATTGCCTACTTGAGCCCGCGTTATTGCGAACTGACCGGTTACTCTGCCGAAGAGACGGTTTTTGATAGCGCTTTTTTCAAGAGCATCATCCATCCTGATGATCGCGAGCAGGTTTTTGCCATCATGCAAGAGCACCTGCAGGGAGTGCGGGATATTTCGCTGATAGAGTATCGGATGGTAGCTCGGGATGGAAAGGTCAGGTGGATAGAAGGCAGAGGTAAAATTGTTGCCTATGATGAGGATGGCGCTCCGTGTCGCATGGTAGGGACTATCGTCGATGTTTCGGAGCGAAAGAAGAACGAAGAAGCCCTGCGTAAAGGTCAGGAAGAGTTGAGAGTGCTCTTCAAGATCCTTCCTGTCGGGATATCCATCGTGGATATGGACCGCAGAATCCTGGAGATGAATCCTGCCTTGGAGCGTATTCTCGGTATCGATATGGAGCAATTGGCCAGCGGAAACTACCTGGGGTGGCGGTATCTCCGCAGTGATGGAACGCCCATGCCGTATGATGAGATCCCGAGTGTTCGTGCAATCCGCGAGCAACGCGATGTGCTGGATGTGGAAATGGGCATCATCAAGGAGAACGGGGCTATCCGGTGGGTTTCGGTAAGTGCAGCACCGCTTGTCGGCTCGGGTGCAGTCATATCAACTGTTGATGTGACCGAACGCAAAATTCTTACAGAAAAGCTGCGTGAAAGCGAGGAGTTGTATCGCGGCATTTTTGCGGTCGAGTCCGATGCAATCCTGCTGGTCGAGGTTGAGACTGGCCGGGTCATCGATTCAAATACCGCGGCATTGCAGCTCTATGGCTACAGCCAGGAAGAGTTTATGCAACTGGAAGTGTCACGGTTGTCCGCAGAGTCCCGTAAAAGCCTGGAGGCAATAGCAGCACACACGACCCAGGTTTCTCTCCGTTGGCATTGCAGGAAAGATGGCACGGTCTTTCCGGTGGAGATATCCGGGAGCTATCTTGCATTTCGCGGACGGAACATCCATGTGGCTGCGATTCGGGATATTAGTGAGCGAATACATGCGGATGAAGAGATCCAGAAACTTTCAACGGCCATAGAACAGAGCCCCATGGCGATTGTCATCACCGATTTGGCAGGGAATATTGAATTCGTGAACCCTCGGTTTAGCGAATTGACCGGATACAGCCGCGAGGAAGCACTGTTTCAGAATCCTCGCATCCTGAAGTCGGGCATCACACCGGCAGATGTTTACACGGACCTGTGGAACACCGTTCAGAACGGTGGAGTGTGGCAGGGTGAATTTCAGAACAGGAAGAAGGACGGCACACTCTATTGGGAAAGTGCGACCATCACTCCCATCAGGAAGCCGGACGGGACCATATCGAACTATCTCGCGATCAAGGAAGATATCACAGAGCTGAAGCAGGCCAGATTGGAGATGCTGCAGTACCAGTCGAAGCTGCAGGACATGGCATCGGAATTGTTGCTCGCTGAAGAACGGGAGCGATGGCAGATTGCCAACATGCTTCACGACCAGATTGGCCAGACCCTGGCACTTTCCGTGATCAGGCTTGGTGAACTCAAGTCGCTGCTGGTCGGTTCTGGCAAGGCTGGGCAGATTGTCGATGAGTTGCGAAATCTCATCGGTGACGCGGTCTCTGCGACCCGCTCACTTACCTTCGAGATCAGTCCTCCTGCCCTCTATCAGATAGGGCTGGAGGCTGCCATTGCCTCTCTCGCCGAAACATACCGGACCAAACATGGGTTGTCAGTTGATTTTGTGGGGTGCACAGAACCGGTTACATTGCCATTGGAGGCGAATGTTCTGCTCTACCAGTCAATTCGGGAACTTCTGATGAACATCCTCAAGCATGCTGGGGCGAAGTGTGCACGCATAACATGCCGGACAACCGGGAACAGCTATTCGATTTCCCTTGAGGATGATGGCAAAGGCTTGCCGCCGTCAGTCCGTGATGGCAAAGCAGCCGGATATGGCATTTTCAGCATTCGGGAACGGTTGCAGCACCTAAATGGCTCGATGGTGACGGAGTCCGGGACACTAGGGGGGCTTCGGGTCATACTGACTGTTCCACGATGGGTTGAGGGGGATCACGGGGTGTAATCCCGCTTCCGGCAAAATCTTATGATTTATCCGGGTTTGTCTGCGCTTGGTGCGGAACTTCCTGCAGTAGCGTATTTTGCCCGTGCGACGACTTTGTCTGTCGCGATTCAAATGAAAAAATACTAAAGATGTCGGGTGGCGTGACGATGGAGAATTGTGCACATTCATGTGTTGAGGTAAATTTAGGCAGTCTAAAGCGTGAAAGCTGCCGGCAGTATTGCTGTTGTGGGAGGGTGTGCGGATTTGAACCCGACCAGGGAGAAGAAAATGGCGGCAGAGGAAGGATGCGTAGTTGCTGAGAACATGTGCGGGTTGAGCAACAGCAGGCCTTGTCCGTTGGTAATTGAGCCGGATCGGGAGTGCTATTGTGTTAACCCGGGGAGCAGCAGTCTGCAGCCGGCACTGTTCTACTGCCGTGAACACTACGAGGAATGCACCATATATATCCGGGTGCATGGCCATGCTGAATCAAAGAGGAAGAGAAAACGCCGATGAGTTTACAATGTTACTGAAGAGCGTCGCCCTGGGCGGCGTTTTTTTTTTGCACGTCTCGAAAATGGGTTAGGTGTAAGGATCATCTGCAGTCGCCAGTGCAGAAAAGGCCACGGCTTTCGTCTCAATTATCGATGTTGCATGCCGATAAAATAGATATGTAATCATGTCGAATAATTTATATCTCACGAATATTCTGGGGAGGATGCCGTACCATGGATGAAAGTCAAAATCTCCATGAACGCTCGACTTCGATGTCGAACAAGGATTTTCAGCGTCTCAGCCAGTTCATCTACAAACAATGTGGCATCAAGATGACTACGGCAAAAAAGACCATGCTTGAGGCGCGCTTGAACAAACGCCTGCGCATGCTGCAGATGTATTCCTTTACCGACTACTGCGATTATCTGTTCAGCCAGAGCGGCATGGAAAGCGAACTGGTGCAGATGATCGACGTGGTTACCACCAACAAGACCGACTTTTTCCGCGAACCCGATCATTTTGAATATCTGGTGCAACAGGTCATCCCGCAGTGGGAACGCCGGCATGGTAACCGGGGGCGCAAGCTCTCCGTCTGGAGTGCGGGTTGCTCGACAGGGGAGGAGCCATATACCCTGGCCATGATCTTGAGCGATTACGCCGAAGAGAATCCCGGGTTCGCCTTCAACATCCTGGCGACGGACATATCAACGAGGGTTCTGGAAAAGGCGCGGCAGGCCATTTACGAAGAGGATCGGGTTGATCCGGTTCCCATGGCCATGAAAAAGAAATATCTCCTCCGCAGCAAGGATCGGAGCAATCCCCTAGTTCGGGTTAACCCGACTTTGCGCGAGAAGATCCATTTCAGGCGCCTCAATTTCATGGACGACGAATTCGGGATGCGTGAACCTCTCGATATCATCTTCTGTCGTAATGTGATCATCTATTTCGACCGACCGACTCAGGAGCAGGTTCTCAATCATTTCTACCGCCTGATGGCGCCGGGAGCTTATATTTTCATGGGCCATTCCGAGACGTTGAATGGTCTCGACGTCCCGCTGGTTTCGGTACACCCCACGGTCTACCGAAAAGTGCAGTGACCTCTCGGCCTTGTTGCATTTCGCGGAGAGGGCTGGCATGGGAAGGAGTGAGAGGTGAAGGTTTTGCAGCGGGCTCTTTCCGAAACGGTCGGCGGTTCTTCGCCGGCTCCTTGACGAATGAGCACGGGTGTGTAAGTTGTATCGTACGTAGCTAAGCTTCCGGTTCCCAAGAGAACGTTGAGAGGTACGTGCTATGAAAAAACTGATCAGGGTTCTCGTTGTCGATGATTCAGCGGTCGTGCGCCAGACCCTGGCGGAAATCCTCAATTCTGATCCGCATATCGAGGTCATGGCTACTGCTTCGGACCCGTTTGTGGCTGCAGAGCGGATTCGCGAGGAAGTGCCTGACGTCATTACGCTTGATGTGGAGATGCCGCGCATGGACGGCATCACCTTCCTGCAGAAGATCATGAGCCAGCATCCCATTCCGGTGGTGATGTGTTCAAGTCTTACAGATCAGGGCTCCGAGACGGCCCTCAAGGCGTTGGAGTGTGGCGCAGTTGAGATCATTACCAAACCGCGGCTCGGAACCAAGCAGTTTCTGGAGGAATCCAGGGTAAGGATCTGCGATGCTGTGAGAGCTGCGGCACAAGCCAGGCTTTCCAGTGTGACTCGACGTCCTCGTGAGGTGCAGCCCAAATTGTCTGCAGATGTCATCCTGGAAAAGCCGACGAACCGGGCCATGATCCAGACGACCGAGAAGGTGGTCGTGGTGGGGGCCTCGACCGGAGGGACCGAAGCGCTCCGGGTCTTTCTGGAATCAATGCCTGCCGACTGTCCGGGGATCGTCATTGTGCAGCACATGCCCGAAGGTTTCACACGCACCTTTTCTCAACGTCTCGATAGCCTCTGCCGCCTGTCGGTAAAAGAGGCGGAGAACAACGATACGGTTGTCCGCGGCAGGGCCCTGATCGCTCCCGGCAACCAGCATCTGTTGTTGAAGCGCAGTGGCGCCCGCTATTATGTCGAGATAAAGGAAGGCCCGCTGGTATCCCGCCATCGCCCGTCAGTGGATGTGCTGTTTCGTTCGGCAGCGCGATATGCGGGGAAAAATGCCGTTGGTGTCATCATGACCGGCATGGGTGACGATGGTGCCAAGGGGATGCTGGAGATGAAGGAAGCTGGTGCTCTGAATATCGCCCAGGACGAAGCGACCTCGATAGTGTTCGGAATGCCGAATGAAGCGATCAAGCTGGGGGGGGTCGATTTCATCAAGCCCCTGGATGCCATTTCCCGCGAGGTGTTACGGATTTGTTCGTAGGGGTGGTGAGCGTTATGAAGCGCAGGATGTCTCCGACCTGTGGTTACGAGGCGCGGTATGGGTGAAGAAAAATTCTTTCTCGGACGACAACCGATCCTCGACCGCAGCCAGAACATCGTGGCATTCGAACTCCTCTTCCGCTCGGCGGAAAAGGCCTATGCCGATTTCACCAATCAGACCCATGCCAGCGCCAGCGTTATCCTCAATGCCTTGACCGATTTCGGGATCGATAATGTGGTCGGGCGCCATAAAGGTTTCTTCAACGTCAACACCGACATGCTGATGAGCGACACCCTCGAACTCCTGCCCAAGGATCATGTGGTCATCGAGCTCCTGGAAAATCTCGAGATCAACGAGCAGGTCATTACGCGCTGCAATGAACTCAAAGAGAAGGGTTTCACCCTGGCAGCGGACGACCACACCTATTCCCCGGAATACGAGCCTCTCTACAAGATCATCGATATCATCAAGGTGGACATCCTGGAACGGCCGCTCGACCAGTTGCCGGCCATGCTCGGGCAATTGGGGCGCTGGCGCTTCACCTTCCTGGCGGAGAAAGTGGAGACCCGCGAGCAGTACGATGCCTGTGCCGCCATGGGATTTGAACTCTTCCAGGGGTACTATTTCTCCCGGCCGGTTGTCCTTAAGCAGAACCGGATCGATGCCGGGCGTACCACCCTGCTGAAACTCCTCAATCAGTTGCAGTTGGAAGCCGAACTGGCGGATATAGAAAATTCATTCCGGGAGAGCCCGTACCTGATCTATGGACTCCTGCGGCTGGTCAATTCGGTGGCGTTCGGAGTCAGGGAGAAAGTCCGATCGGTACGTCATGCCATCATGGTCCTGGGACGGCAGCAGCTCAAGCGCTGGGTGGTGCTTGCACTTTATGCGGGCCAGGATGCCCCGGCCATGGGGAGCCCTCTTCTGGAGCTAGCTTCGGTCAGGGGCCGTCTCATGGAAGTTATGGTCAGACAGATGACCCTGTATACCAAAGACCGGGATAGTGGCGATCGGGCGTTCATCACCGGTGTCCTCTCCCTGGTCGATGTCCTTTTCAGTACCGCCCTGGAAGAGGTGATTTCCACCTTGAACCTGACTGAAGACATCCGAACCGCGCTGCTCTACCGCGAAGGGTTCCTGGGGACCCTCCTGCAGATCGCCGAATTGATGGAAAAAGCCGATTTCAATGCTGCCGAAGAGCTGCTCAGTCAGGTCCAGCTCTCAACGGGCCAGTTGGCCGAGGCGCAGCTCGAAACCATTGCCTGGTCCAAGGGCCTGGCGGAATATGCCCCGCGTTGATTACCTCCTTGACACACTTCCTCCTTTTAGTGTAGCTTTATTCGTCCCACCCCATGAAGGGACGGCCGCATAGAAACGCCCACAGGGCGCTTTCAGGCCACTCCACCGCAAGGTCCCAAGGTCATGAAGATCACTGCGGTTATCCCCGCCAGGTATTCCTCAACCAGGTTCGAAGGCAAGGCGCTTGCCGATATTCTTGGCAAGCCGATGGTACAGCATGTCTACGAAAGGACCATCCAGGCCAAACTGGTCGGGTCGGTGATCGTGGCAACCGATGACGAGCGCATCGCCTCTGCCGTAAGGTCTTTCGGGGGGCATGCGGAGATGACCTCCCGCGACCACGAAACCGGCACGGATCGCCTTGCCGAGGTTGCCGCGCGGCTTGATAGCGATATCATCGTCAATGTCCAGGGGGATGAGCCTCTCATCGAACCGGCCATGATCGATGAGGCCATTGCACCGCTCATAAAGGATCCGTCGATCGTCATGGGGACCCTGAAATCCAGGATCAAAAACCTGCACGATTTTCTTTCCCCCAATGTGGTCAAGGTGGTGACTGATTGGGAGGGGTATGCGCTCTATTTTTCCCGCTCTCCCGTGCCCAACTTCCGGGATAAGTGGAACGATCTGAAGGACGAGGTGTTTGCCTCGGGGAAACTGCTCTGTTACAAGCACGTCGGTCTGTACGTCTATTCGCGGGAATTCTTGCTCAGGTTTGCCAAGATGCCCCCCACGTTCCTGGAGCAGGCGGAAAAGCTGGAGCAGTTGCGGGTTCTGGAAAATGGATGCCGGATCAGGGTCGTGGAGACCGCCCATGAATCCATCGGGGTGGATACGCCGTCAGATCTTGACAAAGTGTTGGAGAGGTTGAAAAAGAACTGAATTGTTTCGATATTGGACCGCTTGCATGCCGAGGTGTTGCACTGAACGTGGAGTCAACAGGTCGGCACTAGAGCGGTTCAATGTTGAGGAGCTGCCATGAAGACCAAATTCATTTTTGTTACCGGAGGAGTGGTCTCCTCCATCGGCAAGGGGCTTGCTTCTGCATCGCTGGGAGCTCTTCTGGAGGCTCGTGGCCTTCGTGTGACCCTGCAGAAGCTCGATCCGTACATCAACGTCGATCCCGGAACCATGTCGCCGTTCCAGCACGGCGAGGTGTTCGTCACGGATGATGGCGCCGAGACTGATCTGGACCTCGGACATTACGAACGCTACACCTCAGCCAAGCTCTCCAAGAAGAGCAATTTCACCACCGGCCAGGTCTACTATTCAGTGATCGAGAAGGAGCGCCGGGGGGATTATCTCGGCGGCACCGTCCAGGTCATTCCCCACATTACCGACGAGATCAAGCACAAGATCATCGAGAATGCCAAGGGGCACGATGTGGCCATCGTCGAAGTAGGGGGGACCGTGGGCGACATCGAATCGCTCCCCTTCCTGGAGGCGATCCGCCAGTTTCGCCATGACCGGGGGGCGGGCAACACCCTCTATCTCCATGTAACCCTGGTCCCCTATATCCGGACTGCCGGCGAGCTGAAGTCGAAACCGACCCAGCATTCAGTGAAGGAGCTGCAGGAGATCGGCATCCAGCCCGATATCCTGATCTGCCGCTGCGAACAGGAACTCCCCAAGGAGTTGAAGGCCAAGATCGCCCTTTTCTGTAACGTGGACGAGAAGGCCGTCATTACCTCTGCCGATGCCGAGCACATCTATGCCGTGCCCCTGGCCCTGCACCGTGAAGGGCTCGATGAGCAGGTGGTGGACAAGCTCAATATCTGGACCAAATCGCCGGATCTCACTCCGTGGCAGGAGGTTGTGGAAAAGCTGCGCAACCCTGCCCATGGAGAGGTGCGGATTGCCATTGTCGGCAAGTACGTGAACCTGGCCGATTCCTACAAATCGCTCAACGAGGCGCTGGTACACGGCGGCATCGCCAACGACTGCCGGGTGCGTCTCACCTTTGTCGATGCGGAAAAGATCGAGCAGGAAGGGGTGGACGGTCTGCTGGACGATGCGGACGGCATTCTGGTTCCCGGCGGTTTCGGCGAACGGGGAACGGAAGGGAAGATCATGGCCATCGAATACGCCCGGACGCGGCGGGTCCCCTTTTTCGGGATCTGCCTGGGGATGCAGATGGCAGTGGTGGAGTTTGCCCGCAACGTCTGCGGGCTTACCGATGCCTTTTCCAGTGAATTCAAGGTAGATTGCGGCAATCCGGTCATTCACCTCATGGAGGAGCAGAAAGGGGTATCCCGAAAGGGCGGAACCATGCGTCTCGGTGCCTATCCCTGTTCGCTGGCCAAGGGGACCTTTGCCCAGAAGGCATACGGTGCTGCCGATATCCTGGAACGGCATCGCCATCGTTACGAATTCAACAACGCGTTCCGTGACCGTTTGACCGGCAACGGGTTGGTCCTGTCCGGCATCTATCCCGAGGTAGACCTGGTGGAGGTGGTGGAGATTGCCGACCATCCCTGGTTCCTCGGCTGTCAGTTCCACCCTGAATTCAAGTCCAAACCGCTCAATCCGCATCCGCTCTTCCGCGCCTTTATTGCAGCGGCGCTCTCGAACAGAAAGGGCTGAAGGGGAGATCAATGACCAGGGAAATCGTTACGGGAAATGTGCGGATGGGCGGCAATCGGCCGCTCGTTCTCATTGCAGGCCCTTGTGTGATCGAGAACGAGTTGAACACCCTCCGCACTGCAGAGCGGTTGATGACCATCTGCAATGCCGTCTCCATGCCGCTCGTGTTCAAGGCATCCTATGACAAGGCAAACCGGACGTCGGTGGGCTCATTTCGCGGTACCGGTCTGAAAGAGGGGCTGCGGATCCTGGCCAAGGTCAGGGAGTCGCTGGAGGTGCCGGTACTCTCCGATATCCACTCCATAGAGCAGATACCCGCTGCGGCCGAGGTGCTGGATGTGCTGCAGATCCCGGCATTTCTCTGCCGTCAGACCGACCTGCTGGTGGCTGCGGCAAAGACCGGCAGGGTGATCAATATCAAGAAAGGGCAGTTCCTCGCCCCCTGGGATATGGAGAACGTGGTGGGGAAGGCCCAGTCCACCGGCAATGAACAGATCGTCCTCACGGAACGCGGGGTCACCTTTGGTTACAACAACCTGGTGGTCGATATGCGGAGCCTGCCGATCATGCGGGGTACCGGCTGCCCGGTAGTCTTCGATGCCACCCACAGCGTGCAGCTTCCCGGCGGCCAGGGAGGTTCTTCCGGCGGCCAGCGGGAATTCGTGGAGTATCTTTCCCGCGCTGCCGTTGCCACGGGTGTCGACGGGGTTTTCATGGAGGTTCATGAGAATCCCGACAAGGCGCTCTGCGATGGTCCCAATTCACTGAAACTCGACGACCTTGCCGATCTCCTGAAGCAGTTGAAGGCGATCGACCATATCGTAAAGCATGAGAAATGATGCGTGCGGCAGGGACTGCCCGCGTTTTCCGCACTCTTAGGCAGGAATGACTGGATATACCATGATAGTTCAGGAAGCAAAACGGGTCATACAGGTTGAGGCCGACGCCCTCAAGGCACTGGCGGAACGGATAGACGGCGAGTTTGAACGGGCCGTCGAGATGATACTGTCGTCCCGGGGTCGGGTGGTTGTCTCCGGCATGGGGAAATCGGGGTTGGTCGGCCAGAAGATAGCTTCCACCATGGCGTCCACCGGGACCCCGGCATTTTTCCTCCACCCCGCCGAAGGGATTCATGGCGACCTGGGCATGATCATGAAGGGGGATGTGGTGATCGGTGTCTCCAACAGCGGCGAGACCGAGGAGCTCTTGCGCATCCTTCCGGTGATCAAGCGGTTGGGAGCCCGGCTCATCGCCATGACCGGCAACCCTGTATCGACCCTCGGGCGAGCCGGCGATATCGTCCTGGACATCTCCGTAAAAGAGGAGGCCTGCCCCCTGGGGCTGGCTCCCACTGCATCCACCACCGCCACCCTGGCCATGGGGGACGCTCTGGCAGTTGCTCTGCTCGTTCAGCGCGGATTCAGCGCCGAAGATTTCGCGCTGTTCCATCCCGGCGGTTCTCTGGGAAAAAAACTGCTCCTCACGGTGGCCGATTTCATGCACAGTGGCGATGCCATGCCTCTGGTCAGCGAAGAGACACCCATGCGCGAGGCGCTCTTCGTCATCACTGCCAAAAAACTGGGAGCATCGGGTGTCGTGGATGCCAAGGGGAGATTGGTGGGGGTCATTACCGATGGCGACCTGCGGCGTGCCCTGGAGCGGGGGAGCGACATCATCAATCAGCCGGCCGGCGCTCTCATGACCCGCAATCCCAAGCGCATCAAGGGTATGGAACTTGCCGCCAAGGCCCTGCAGCAGATGGAGGAGTTCTCCATTACCTCCCTTTTCGTCTTCGAAGACGACACCTCTGATATTCCGATCGGTATCATCCACCTGCACGATCTTCTCAAGGCAGGACTGGCCTGAGCAGCTTAATCCCATTCAAGGAGGACGGCCCTGATGCTGCCGCGTCGCGACAGATGCCCGGGCCTCTTTTCAGATGAACGATCGACTCAAGGAGATTAAACTTCTGCTGCTCGATGTGGACGGTGTGCTGACCGACGGCCGCATCATCTATGATGCCAACGGTGTCGAGTCCAAGTTCTTCAATGTCAAGGATGGCCACGGTATCAAGATGGTCCAGCGGGCAGGGATCGAGGTGGGGATCGTCTCGGGCCGCCAGTCCCAGGTGGTTGCCAACCGCGCAGCCGAACTGGGGATCGACCTGGTCTATCAGAAGGCCCTGGACAAGCTGACACCCTATCTGGAAATCCTCCGTCAGAAGGGGCTTACGGACGCAAACGTGGCATTTGTCGGCGACGATATCATCGACATCCCGGTCCTGCGCCGGGTCGGTTTCGCTGCCGCGCCTGCGGATGCGCTGGATTATGTGCAGGAAGAGGTCCATTTCGTGACGCGGAACAGGGGTGGCTGGGGGGCGGTTCGCGAGGTCTGCGACTTGCTCCTCAAGGGGATCGGCGCCTGGGAGAGCGTGACGGCGCGCTATTACGGCGGGTAAAGAAGAAAAGAACGGTTGTGACGCTGCAGACGGCACTCTCTGGTAGAGAACGAGAACGACTGGCTCCCGTTTGGAAGCAGGCTAGCTGCTCTGGCAGTGTTGTTCGATGATTCTCACGAGTTCCTTGCTGTCGATCGGTTTGGTGAGATATGCCCTCGCTCCCAGTTCAAAGCAACGCTCCACTTCCCGTTCAAGGCGTGAAGAGCTGACAACGATGACCGGGATATCATGGGTGCGCAGGTTTGAGTGGGCCACCTCAAGAAAGTCCAGTCCATCAACCAGGGGCATCCTGATGTCCAGAAGGATCAGGTCGGGTTTGTTTCGGACCTGAGCCCCGGGGTGTGTGGTTTCATCCCCGAACAGATACCGGAGCGCCTGTTCTCCCTCGTGGACGACACTGACGTTGTTCTGGTCGAGTTTGGACAGAATGCGGCGGGTGAGGAATTCGTCATCGGGGTTGTCTTCTATCAGGAGGATTTTCAACTCGTTCATCGCACGCCCCTCCGGGCTGACTCGTGCCGTAACCTGGCACGAATGGTGATCTGCTTTCCCCGCTACGGGGGTGGTTGCTACCTTGCCTGCTGCTGCAGGTACATACGCAGTCCTTACAGGTGGTTTCCTCCTTTGGCCGGTGGTGTCTGCCAATTATCGGGCCTGCAGGAGGGGAGCCCCTCTGCCAGCGTCGGATAGAGGAGCGCTATCCCCAGGTGTTCCAGCATCCGACGATTATCCATCCGCCTGCTTTCGCTGAAGTAGGAGTACAGGAGCGGCGGCATGAGTCGTGCCGCTTCTTCCCTGTTCACCTGGGGAGGACGGGGAATACCGAGAAGGTCTGCAACGGCATTGAAGTATTGGGTCATGGTTCCATGCTCGCCGTCGCTGACATTGATGATGTCGCCATCCACCCCCTTGGCGGCGGCAGCGATACAGACCCTGGCAAGATCCTCCGCATGAATGCGGTTCGTTGAAGGCGCTTCATGCGCATTGAGCAGTGGCGTGCCGTTCATCAGGTGCATCACCGGCAACCTGCCCGGACCATAGATACCGGTAACTCTCAGGATTATGACCGGGACCCGTTCCTTTTTCCCCCACTCCGCAAGAAACGTTTCTGCATCGAATCGGCGCTTTGCCCGCGAAGTCTGCGGGTTGGGTGGTGTCTCCTCGGTAACGGTCATTTCCCCGCAATCGCCATACACTCCGCTGGTACTGAGGTAAATGACCCGTGCCGGTTTCGCATCCGGTGAAATGGCGGCACACCAGTTTCTCAGCCGCGTATCCCTGAACCCACCGCCGGGCGGGGGGGCAAAATAATAGACGATTGCACCTGCAGTCGGCAGGTTGATGAGTGATTCCGGTTCATCCAGATTCCCCAGAACAGGAGATATTCCAGGCTGTTGTAAGCGATCGGCATTTTCGGCAGTGCGAACGAATCCGGATACGTGGCAGCCGGTGGCGAGCAGGTGTCTGGCCACGCGTATGCCGACATCGCCGCAACCGACGATGAAAACCTTTTCTGCAGAGTTCATGAGACCCTCGGGAAGGCAGTTGTGAAACTTCGCCATCATAGCGGATTTCTACAGGTTTTGGTAGGAAAAACATCCGGTGTGCTGAGCCCCGATTGTGTCATGCTGTCCGGATAACAGCGCAATATACTGTTGCTAGTTCAATCTCTGTGCCAATGTTACGCCAAGGGATGACAATCCGCTTTACAGTCCCACTGTCCGGTGTTATACTTCCGACGAATTATGCGGACAGCGGGTAAAATCAGGCTGCTTTTGGCACTGGTGATAATGGCGGCCATTATCGTGCTGGCGGTTGTTATTCATCGGCACCTTCCGGCGCGGAGGCAGCCAGCTTCAGCCCCCCTTTCGTCAGGACGATCAGCGGACCTGGCGCTGCAAGGAATCCGTTTTACCGAGACCCGTAACGGTAACACCAAATGGATACTTCTGGCCAACCGGGCTGATTATGATACGGAACAGAGCCTGGTGCATCTGGTTGGGGTAAAATTGAACCTGCTTGCCGGCGGGCCGGCCGGAGATATCCACCTGACCGCTGCACAGGCCGAATACAATAGTGCCACCAAGGATGTTCTGTTGCGTGGAGGGGTCAAGGCAACGAGCAGCTCAGGCATGGAATTCACCACTGCCAGCGTCCGTTTTCTTGCAGCGCAAGAACTGTTGACCACCGATGATTCGGTGAAATACTCCGACGGCAGTATCATGGTGGAAGGAAAAGGGATGGAATACCGGGTGGCAAGTGCCAGGCTGCGGGTAAAGAACGACGTGACGGCGCATGTCAATAATGGTATGCACCGGTGAAATGGCATAGCCTATTTCTGCAGATCGTGGTCCTGGTGTCGCTGCTCTGCCGTCCCGGTCATGCCGAGTCCCCGGCTCAGCCTGCAGTCCGTGGCGATAAACCGATCCAGATCAAGGCCGATGAGCTTTCCACGGACAATGCACAGAAAACGGCAACCTTTTCCGGCAATGTCACGGCCCGACAGGGCGACATCACCATTTACAGCGACCGGCTGATTGTCCATTATGGGACGAAAGAGCGGGAGGTCACCAAGGTGGAGGCGCTGGGCAAGGTACGGATCGTCCAGGGCAACCGGATTGGCCAGTCGGGTCGGGCGCTTTACGACAATCAGAGCGGCACCATCCTCCTAGAGGATAATCCCCGGGTGAACCAAGGTGAAGATATGGTGACCGGCAAGACGATCACCTTTTACGTTAATGAGCAGAAGAGCGTGGTAACCGGCGGTTCAGAGGGACGGGTTCAGGCAGTCATCCATCCCAAAGGTGCGGGAAGCAATGTCGGCACCAGCCCCTGAGCGAAAACTCTTTGCCCGCGGCCTCATGAAGAGTTTTGGCAACAGGGGTGTCGTAAAAGGGATTGGGCTCGAGGTCACCTCCGGTCAGGTGGTTGGTCTCCTGGGGCCGAACGGTGCCGGTAAAACCACCACATTCTACATGGTGGTGGGGCTCTGCCGTCCGGACAGCGGGCAGGTCCTGCTCGACGAAGAGGATCTGACTGCCATGCCGATGCACCAGCGGGCTCGCCGGGGAATCAGCTATCTCCCCCAGGAGCCTTCGGTCTTTCGCAAACTCACGGTGCGGCAGAATCTCCTGGCAGTTCTGGAGATGATGAATCTGTCGCGGGGGGAGCGCGAAGAGCGTACCGATACTCTCATGGCCGATCTCGGCATCAGTCACATTGCCCAGAGTTACGGTTACGCCCTATCGGGTGGCGAGAGGCGGCGAGTCGAGATTGCCAGGGCATTGGCAACCGGTCCGGCGTTCATCCTTCTGGACGAACCCTTTGCCGGCATCGACCCCATTGCCGTGATGGATATCCAGGGGATCATTGCCGACCTTCGGGGCAGAGGGATCGGTATCCTGATTTCGGATCACAATGTTCGTGAAACCCTTGGTGTGTGTGATGTCGCCTATATTGTCAACGCCGGTGAGGTGCTGGAGTTCGGCGACCCGCAGCAGATCGCAGAGAGTAAAAAGGCCCGCGAGATTTATCTCGGTGATTCCTTCAGACTGTAAAACGAGGCACTATGGCCATTGAGATGCGCCAACAGATGAAGATGGTTCAGCAACTGGTGATGACGCCCCAGTTGCAGCAGGCTATCAAGCTCCTCCAGCTTTCCCGGATTGAGCTCCAGGATGTGATCCGTCAGGAGCTGGAAGAAAACCCCGTGCTCGACGAATCCGCCGAACAGGAAGAGATCCGTGAGACAGATCAGTTCGAACTGCAGGAAAAGGAAGAGATCCCGGTAACGGGCGAGGCGGTTGAATTCAAGGAAGTGGCCGCCGGTGAAGAGACCATCAAGGAGATGGACTGGGATTCCTACCTTGAGGGCTACAACTACAGTGCCGGCGAGCAGTATTACGACGACGACGATGACCGCCCCTCCTATGAAAACATCCTCACCAAAAAAGGGACTCTCTCCGATCATCTGATCTGGCAACTCAATCTCAACCGGTTTACCGACGAAGAGCGCCTGATCGGCGTCGAGCTCATCGGCAATATCGATGAGGATGGCTATCTCCGCTCGCCGACTGCCGATATCGCGCAGATCTGCAACGTGGATGAAGAGGCTGTCGTCAGTGTACTGGCCCGGATTCAGGATTTCGACCCGGCCGGTGTTGCCGCCCGCGACCTGCGGGAATGCCTGCTCCTGCAGGTCCGTAACCTGGGGATGGACGGCAGTGTGGTGGAAGCGGTCCTGACCTCCCACCTCAAGGATCTCGAGAACCGCAAGTACAAGCAGATTGCCAAGGCAGTGGGTGTCGAGGTCAATGACATCCTGCTCGCCGCCAGGATCATTGCCGGCCTCGACCCCAAGCCGGGTCGTCTCTATGGCCAGGAAGAGGTACAGTACATCTCCCCTGACATCTTTGTCTCCAAGGTGGGGGAGGAATACGTGGTCCTGCTCAATGAAGAGGGGATGCCCAATCTCCGCATCAACCCGCTGTACAGCAACGAAACCAAGGCAGAGCGCAACCAGTCGGGCAAGGTCGAGGAGTACCTGAGCGAGAAGATGCGCTCGGCATTGTGGTTGATCAAGAGTATCCATCAACGGCAACGGACCATCTACAAGACCTCAAAGAGCATCGTCAAGTTCCAGCGTGAATTCCTGGACAAGGGGATCGCCTATCTCAAACCCTTGGTTCTGCGTGACGTTGCCGAGGATATCGGCATGCATGAGTCGACCATCAGCAGGGTCACCACCAACAAATACATGCAGACGCCCCAGGGGTTGTTCGAGTTGAAATACTTCTTCAATAGCGGCATTTCCACCACTGACGGTGATTTCATCGCCTCGGAGAGTGTCAAGAACAAGATCAAGGAGATCCTGGAAAACGAGGATCCGAAAAAGCCGTACAGCGATCAGAAACTTGCGGAACTGCTCTCCGCCCACCAGATCAACATAGCCCGTCGGACCGTGACCAAATACCGCGAGATGCTCCGGATCGGCTCATCATCGGAACGCAAGCGGCTCTTCTGAAACCGGCATTTCCGGCCCTGCGGGGATGCGGTTCAAGACCGCGGACCATTGTGGGCCGTCAGCACATGAACCATACATAGAGGAGGAATACTCATGCAGATTGCAACTACTTTCAGGCACATGGAACCGAGTGATGCGCTCAAAAGCTACGCCGAAGAAAAGCTCGAGCGGATCAAGAAATACATAGACGAGCCGATCGTGGCCCAAGTCTATCTGACCGTGGAAAAGATCCGTCACATCGTCGAGATATCCATCAATGCCAAAGGAGTGACCACCAAGGCCTCTGAGGCGACCAACGACATGTATGCAGCCATTGATGCGGTCATCGACAAAATCGAGCGGCAGCTCCGCCGTTACAAGGAGCGTCTCAAGGCGCACAAGCCTGCCGATGCCCCCGAGCGCCAGGTGCAGAAAAAGATCATCGGAGCCGAGGAACTTGAACAGAGCAAGGAGCCGGTGGTCATCAAGACTAAAACCGTTTCCATAAAGCCGATGTCGGTGGATGAGGCGGTCATGCAGATGGATCTCATGCACAAGGACTTTCTGGTTTTCACAGACGCGGGTTCCGACAGCATCAACGTTATCTATCGCCGCCGTGACGGCAACTATGGTCTGATTGAAACTGCACAATGACAACGGGCTTCGGCCTCTTCTCCTGAACCGGGGTTGACAGATGAAGGGTGCACTCGTGTTGAAGCCTGCTGACGTCATCATGGACCTGCAGGCCACGAAGGGAGAAGAGGCCCTTGCCGAACTTGCCGACAGGCTGGTGCAGGGATCTCCTGCAGTTTCCCGTGAAGTGCTGCTGCAACTGCTCCATGATCGCGAAGGACTGGGAAGTACCGGTATCGGTGACGGGATTGCCATTCCGCACTGCAAACTGCCTGAACTCAAAGAGCCGGTGCTGCTTTTTGGGCGCAGTTTCAACGGGGTTGATTTTCGAGCCATTGACGGCCGTCCCGTGCATCTTTTCTTTCTGCTGGCAGCCCCAGAGGGGGCTGCCGGCATCCATCTCAAGCTGCTTGCCCGGCTTTCCCGTCTCCTCAAGGACTCGGCTGTCCGTGAGAGGCTCATGACGGCCGGGACGCCGGATGAGATCACCGCAATTGTCGTAGAGCGGGACAGCATCGCGTGAGCACTATCAGCCTCTCCATAGAAGACCTTCTCAATGATGACGAATACGGGCTCGAGCTGCGCCTGATATCTGGTGAGCAAGGGCTTTGCCATCGTCTCTACAGCTCCCGCATTCAGAAGCCCGGACTCGCACTTACCGGCTATACCGAACATCTCCACCCCGATCGTCTCCAGGTGCTCGGCAATACCGAAATCTCATACATGCTGCAGATCCCCGAGCAGCACGCCCAGGACAACGTCGCCAAGCTCTGTTCGTTCCCCATATCCTGTTTTATCGTTACCAAGGGGCTCGAACCCCCGGAAATGCTCCGTCGCGAGACTGAAAAGGCCGGTATCCCGCTGCTGGTGACGCCGCGCCAGTCGTCGACCTTCATTTCGCTCATTACCAAGTTTTTGGAGGAGCGGCTGCTCCCCACGACCCATGTGCACGGGGTGCTGGTGGATGTGCTCGGGGTGGGGGTCCTGCTGCTGGGGAAAAGCGGTATCGGCAAGAGCGAATGCGCCCTCGACCTGGTCATCCGTGGCCATCGGCTGGTGGCCGATGACGTGGTCTTCATCAAGAAGAAGATGCCGGCTGCGCTGGTGGGCCAGGCTGCCGAAGCGATCCAGCACCACATGGAGATCAGGGGGCTCGGCATCATCAACATCAAGGACCTGTTCGGGGTTTCCTCCATTCGCGAGAAAAAAATTATCGACATGGTCCTGGAACTGGTGGAATGGAACCCGGCCCAGGAGTACGACCGCCTGGGCATCGACGAACAGGTGCACACCATCCTGGGGATCGGCCTGCCTCACCTGATCATCCCGGTTCGCCCCGGACGCAACCTGACCTCGATCATCGAGGTAGCTGCCCGGAACTATCTCCTCAAGGGGATGGGGTACCACTCGGCAAAGGAGTTTCACGAGAAGCTTCTCTCCCGGCTGGATGTGCGGCCCATTGGCGATGAGGTGGAGTGAGATGCGGATCGTCGTAATCACCGGTCTCTCCGGTTCGGGAAAGTCGACTGCCGTAAGGGCCCTTGAGGATGAAGGATTCTTCTGCATCGACAACCTGCCGGTTACGCTGATTCACACCTTTATCGAACTGGTTGACCGGTCCAAGGACCAGGTTCGCGACGTGGCCATGGTCATGGACATCCGCGGACGCGATTTTCTCAAGGGGGGTGAGGATGTCCTGCGGGAGGTCCAGCTCTCGGGGCACCGGCTTGAGGTCCTCTTTTTCGATACCACCGACGAAGTTCTGATCCGGCGCTTTTCCGAGACCCGCCGGCGTCATCCCGCCCTGGCTGGTGCTTCGGTTGCCGAAGCGATCCGTTACGAGCGGGAATGCCTGGCCGGACTCAGGCGTATTGCCACGCGGGTCTTCGATACCTCGGAGCTCAATGTCCATCAGCTGAAAGAGATGGTTCTCTCCTACATCCGGGGAGAAGAAGGGAACCGGCGACTGACCGTCCACCTCCAGTCCTTTGGCTACCGCTTCGGCATCCCCATGGATTCGGACCTGGTCGTCGACGTCCGTTTCCTGCCCAACCCCTTCTTTGTCGAGACGCTCAAGAAATTTTCCGGTCTCAACCGGAAGGTGAAGGGTTTCGTTCTGGAACAGCCGGTTACCAAAGAGTTTCTGGACAGGTACCGGGAGCTCCTGGATGTGCTCATCCCTGGGTACCAGCGGGAAGGGAAATCGTATCTGACCATCTCGGTCGGTTGTACCGGGGGCCGCCATCGGTCGGTTGCCATAGTAGAGGAGCTGAAATCCTATTTCAGCGGCAAAAACGTTGAACTGAAAATAACGCATCGCGATATGGAAAAGGGATGAGAACATGATCGGACTCGTATTGGTGACCCATGCAGGGCTTGCCCGCGAACTGCTGGCAGCTGCTGAGATGATTGTCGGTCCGGTTGAAATGGCCGAGACGGTTGGCATTCAGACTGGCGATCCGGTGGATAGCATCAGGACGGGCATAGATGAAGCCATCAGGAAGGTAAACAGCGAAGGGGTCATCATCATGACCGACATGTTCGGCGGGACACCGTCCAACATGAGTCTCTCCTTTCTGGAAGATAATCGGATCGAGGTCATGACCGGGGTCAATCTCCCCATGCTCATCAAATTCTTCAGTGATCGCGGCAAGGTGGGCATCTCCGAACTGGCGGCACAACTCAAGGCGTGTGGTCGGGAGAGCATCTCCGTGGCCGGCGACTACCTCAGGTAATCCACTTCAGGAGAACAGCCCTATACCATGCTGGAACAGCACTTCACCATCGTCAACAAACTCGGGCTGCATGCCCGTGCTTCTGCACTGTTCGTTAAGACTGCCATCCAGTTTTCATCCGAGGTGAAGGTGGCCCGGGAAGACGTGGAAGTGAACGGCAAGAGCATCATGGGGATCATGATGCTGGCCGCTGCCAAGGGGAGCGTGATTCGGCTTCATGTCGAGGGGGCCGACGAAGTCGCTGCAATGGCGGCTTTGGGGGAGCTGATCGAAAATGGATTCGGTGAGGAGTAACAACCGGGAGTTGCAGGGGGTAGGGGCGTCGCCCGGCGTTGCCATTGGCAGGGCCAGGCTCACTGACCGGAGCCGTGTGGCGGTGCATGAGGAATACCTCCAGCAGCCGGAAATCCCCTCTGAGATCGAGCGTTTCATGGCTGCCCTCGGCCAGGCACGGGGCGAGCTGCGGGCGCTCAAAGAGCAGATGGCCGGTCAGCACGGACCAGAGCACCTCTACGTTATCGATACCCACCTGATGATGCTCGATGACAGCATGCTGCAGCGCGAGACCGTCGCACTCATCGAGACGGAAGCGATCAACGCCGAATGGGCGCTGAAAAAGACCATCCTCAAATTCCGCGAATTCTTTGCCGCCATCGAAGACGACTATCTCCGCGAGCGGGGGAGCGACATCGAGATCGTCGGCGAGCGCGTTCTGCGCAAGCTGGTGGGGAAGATCCACGAACCGCTCACCGCCGTTCCCGAAATGGCCCTGGTTGTGGCTCACGACCTTTCGCCGGCAGACATCCTCCAGATCGACAAGAGCAAGGTGATCGGGTTCGTCACCGACCTGGGGGGGAAGACCTCCCATTCGGCCATCCTGGCCAGGGCGCTGGAGATCCCGGCAGTGGTGGGCCTGGAGCGGATTACCCAGGAGGTGGCCGACGGCGAGCACATGATCATCGACGGTTCTGCCGGCGTGGTGATCATCAATCCGGACGAAGCGACCTTCCGCGAGTACCTCAAGCGTAAACTGCACTACGAATACATCGAGCGGGAGCTGGCAAAACTCCGTGACCTGCCGGCAGTCACCCTTGACGGCTACCGAGTCTGCCTCAAGGGTAACATGGAGTTCATCGAGGAGATCGCCTCGCTGAAAGGACATGGCGGGGAAGGAATCGGCCTCTACCGTACCGAGATGCTCTTCATGGGGCGCGACCAGCTTCCCGACGAAGAGGAACAGTTTGCCTGCTATTCGGAAGTCGTCACGGCAATGGCGCCGCACCCGGTCACCATCCGCACCCTCGATGTAGGAGGGGACAAATTCGTCCCCGATCTCAATCTCGCCGACGAGCTCAACCCTGCCCTGGGCCTTCGGGCTATCCGGCTTTCCCTGCGCCAGCCAGAAACCTTCATGCCGCAGCTACGTGCCATCCTCCGCGCCAGCGCCCTGGGCAAGGTCAGGATCTTCTTCCCGATGATTTCCGGAGTGGGGGAGATCAGGCAGGCCAAGCAGCTCCTGGAGGCTGCCAAGCAGGAACTCCGTCAGACAGGGATCCCTTTTGACGAGGATATCGAGATCGGCATCATGATCGAGATCCCGTCGGCGGTGGTCATTGCCGACCTCTTGGCGCGCGAGGTCGATTTCTTCAGCGTCGGCACCAACGACCTGATCCAGTATTCGCTGGCAATAGACAGGACCAACGAGCATCTGGCGCATCTTTATGAACCGCTCCACCCCGCTGTCCTCCGCTCGTTGAAGCAGGTGGTCGACGCTGCCCATGCTGCCGGCATAGATGCCTGCATGTGCGGCGAGATGGCGGGCGAGCCGGATTATCTGCCCATTCTCCTTGGCCTCGGTTTCGACGAGCTCTCCATGAACGGCATTTCCATCCCGCGGGTGAAAAGGATCCTTCGCCGCTGTAACAGGACCGACGCGGAACAGCTCGTACAACGGGCCCTTTCCCTGAGTACTGCCGAAGAGATCGGAAGCTTCCTCAAGGCTGAAATCACGGCCCATTACGCGGACAGCTTCGACTGACCTCTCCTGCCTCCGGGCGGCACTACCGCACGTTTTCACCCTTGACAATCTCCCGCGATAAACGCTATAAAGTACAGTCTTTCCCAGACATTTCCCGTACAGTACACATAGCAAGGAGGAGTTCCACATGATGGAGATGGACGATTATATCTTTACGTCAGAATCGGTTTCCGAAGGGCACCCCGACAAGGTTGCCGACCAGGTTTCCGATGCGATCCTTGACGCAATCCTCTCCCAGGACCCCAAGTCCAGGGTAGCCTGCGAGACCCTGGTGACCACCGGCATGGCGGTCATTGCCGGCGAAATCACCACCTCCGCCGTGGTGGACTACCCGAAGGTGGTCCGCGAGACCATCAAGGAGATCGGTTACAACGACTCTGCCATGGGATTCGACTGGGAGACCTGCGCCGTCCTCGTTTCCATCGACAAGCAGTCGCCGGACATCTCCCAGGGGGTAACCGAGGGTGAGGGGCTCTTCAAGGAGCAGGGGGCCGGCGATCAGGGTCTGATGTTCGGCTATGCCTGTGACGAAACACCCGAACTGATGCCGATGACCATCCTCTTGTCGCACAAGCTGGTCAAGAAGCTGGCCGATGTGCGCAAGTCCGGTCTGCTGAATTTCCTCCGCCCCGATTCCAAGTCCCAGGTCTCCATCCAGTATCAGGACGGCAGGCCGGCCTATGTGGACACGGTGGTCATCTCGTCGCAGCACACCCCTGAAGTGACTTACGATGTCATCAAGGAAGGGATCATCGAAGAGGTGGTCAAGAAGGTCATCCCGGCCAACATGATCACCGATAAGACCCGTTACCTCATCAACCCGACCGGCCGTTTCGTTGTCGGCGGTCCCATGGGCGACTGCGGCCTCACCGGCCGCAAGATCATCGTGGACAGCTATGGCGGCCATGGCGCCCACGGCGGTGGCGCATTCTCCGGCAAGGACCCCTCCAAGGTCGACCGTTCCGCTGCCTACATGGGGCGTTACGTTGCCAAGAACCTGGTGGCATCCGGCATCTGCGAGAAGTGCGAGATCCAGGTCGCCTATGCCATCGGCGTTGCCGAGCCGGTCTCCATCCTGGTCGACACTGCAGGCACCGGCAAGATCCCGGCGAAACGGATTGCCGAGATCGTCCGCGAGGTGTTCGACATGCGCCCCCGCGCCATCATCGAGCAGCTGAACCTTTTGCGCCCCATCTACAAGAAGACCGCCGCCTACGGCCATTTTGGCCGCGAACTGCCGGAATTCACCTGGGAGCGGACCGACAAGGCAGCGATCATCAGGGAAAAGGCAGGCATCTGACAGACATTGAATCGCATCGCGTCATTCTGAACGGAAACGGCCGGAAGGGTTCCCCCCTCCGGCCGTTTCCGTTTCTGTCCGTACGCCTCACAGCCGGCTGTTTTTGTCTCATGTGTGACGGGTTACGGCGCTCCTGGTGAACCGGTACCCCACCCCCCGCACGGTCTGGAAAAAGACCGGATTTGCCGGGTCGGGCTCGAAATACTTGCGCAACCTGACAATGAAATTGTCAAGCGTCCTGGTTTCCGTGTCCGAACTGTAGCCCCAGACCCGCTCCAAAAGCTCCTTCCTGGTGACCGCTTCCCCTTCCTTCTGGAAGAAGAGGGAGAGCATCCGCACCTCCAGATCGGTGAGATCGATCTCTCCCTGTGCGGTGCGGGCATGGTAGGAGAGCAGGAACACCTCGTTATCGCCGAAACGGTAGGCCTCCTCGATCGGTTCGGGTCGGTACCAGGCCGAGCGGCGCAGCATCCCCTTCACCCGCAGCAGGAATTCCGAGAGCGAGAACGGCTTGGTCAGATAATCGTCGGCGCCGCTCTCCAGGCCGATGATCCGGTCTTCTTCGTCGGTCCGTGCGGTCAGGATCAGGATCGGCACGCGGGAATCCTGCCCCCTGATGGCCCGGCAGACGGCGAACCCGTCCATGCCCGGAAGCATGACGTCGAGGATGACCAGGGAGAAGCGGTCGAACCGCAGTCGCTCAAGGGCTTCTTCGCCGCTCTCCACGTGGCTCACGCGGAAATCGTCCTGCTCCAGGTTGAAGCAAATGCCGCGAGCCAGGTTGATCTCGTCTTCCACCAGCAGGATGTGTGGTTGTTCTTCGGCCATACGCCCCTCTTCGTTGCTAAGTCGCCAGCGGCAGGGAGATGGTAAACGTGCATCCCTTTCCCGGGCCGTCGCTTGCCGCGGCTATCTTGCCGCCGTGCTCGGAGACCACCGACTTGACGATGTAGAGTCCGAGCCCGGTGCCGCGGATATTCTCGCCGGGTCGGCGAACCCGGTAAAACATGCGGAAGATCTTGTGCAGGTGCTCGGTATCGAGCCCCATGCCGTTGTCCCTGAAACTCAGGACACACTGCCGTCCTTCGCGCTTGAGCGTGACCCTGATCTCGGGAGAGGCGGGAGAATAGAGGACTGCGTTCTCGAACAGGTTGCGGAGCGCCGTTTCCATGCCGTCCGTATCCACTGCCACCTTCAAACCCTCCTCCAGGTCGGTGATGAGGCTCCCCCCTTCGGGAAGCTTGGCCTGCTTCCGTTCCAGATAAGTGGCGACAAAGGCGGAGAAATCGATTACCGGGAACTGGGCAGGCCGACGGCGGTCCTCCAGGCGGGCCGCCATCAGCAGGTTGTTGATCAGGTTGTGCAGCCGGTCGGTATCCGACAGCATGGTGTCGAGAAAACGTTCCAGTTTGTCGGGAGGAGGGTTTCTGAGCCTGATGGTTTCCAGGTGCAGCTGGATGGAGGCGAGCGGCGACTTCAATTCATGGGTGACCTGGGAGATGAAGTTCTTCTGCTGCCGGTAGAGGTTGGACTGACGCCGCCAGACCATGAACAACACGTAGACGCCGGCCAGGATCACCACCAGCAGCACCAGGCCTTCGGCCAGCACTATCCAGTCGAGCCGTCCGGCCAGTTCGGGCCGGTAGCGTTCGGCCAGGTCGCGGAATTCCTTGTGGCGGCCGATGAACCAGTAGATCCAGAAGACCACCACCAGCACCCAGACCAGCTGGATACCGATAAAGGCGATAAGCGGATGAAAGAGTTTTTTTATCCAGCGCATGGGTTTTGTGTACCACCATCCCTGTCAATGTGCAAGGACGACTGCATGCAGCCCGTCTTGTGCGCACCCTGCATAGTGTAAACATATTTTACATTTCTATTACATCACTGTCTGCCCGGTTTCTGTTACCTTAAGACATGCCAGCAGCTATGGGGAAAGGGAGCAGACCATGCAGCCACTCAAGATCGGGAAACACGAAGTAAAATATCCAGTCATTCAGGGCGGCATGGGGGTCAGGATCTCCGGCGGTTCGCTGGCCGGCCACGTGGCGCGCTGCGGTGGCGTCGGCCTGGTGGCGGCAGCGGGGATCGCCCTGGGGAGCAACCGCTATGATGGAATCAATTATCTGCAGGCAGACCCGCAGGCCCTGAAGGACGAACTGGCCAAGGCCTATGAGATCGCGCCGGACGGCATCGTCGGCGTGAACGTCATGGTGGCCCTGTCCGACTTCGAGGCCCTTGTCAGGGCTTCCATCGAAGGGGGCGCCAAGGTGATCGTCTGCGGCGCCGGCCTCCCCTTGAGTCTGCCGGGGCTCACCGCCCATGCCCCCGATGTTGCGTTGGTTCCCATTGTTTCCTCGGTCAAGGCTGCCCAGCTGATCGCCAAGAAATGGGAAAAAGGGTTCGCGCGCCTGCCCGACGCCGTGGTTGTCGAAGATCCCGATACGGCCGGCGGCCACCTGGGAGAGAAGATGGAGAACATCGGTACCGGCCAGTACGACCAGTACGCCACGGTGCGCGGTGTGAGAGATTTTTTCATCGCTGAATACGGGGTGCATGTGCCGGTGATCGCTGCCGGTGGCGTCTGGGACCGGGCAGACCTGCTCCATGCCCTGGCCGAGGGGGCCGATGGCGTGCAGATGGCCAGCCGCTTCGTTGCCACCGAGGAGTGCGATGCCTCTCCCGAATTCAAGCAGGCATACCTGGACTGCCGCCAGGAGGATATCGGCCTGATCATGAGCCCGGCAGGACTGCCGGGGCGGGCCATCCTGCGCAACCAGGAGGAGATCGTCCTCTACGACCAGTTGAACCATACCTTCTGCGATAACGGCTGCCTGAAAAAGTGCTCCTACAAGGAGTCGGGCGAACGGTTCTGCATCGTCAAGTCGCTGGACCGGGCGCAGAAGGGCGATGTCGTTTCGGGCCTGGTCTTCTGCGGCACCAATGCCTGGAAGGCGGACCGGATCACCACCGTTCAGGAGATCTTTGACGAGCTGTTCGCCACCGGTGTTCAGGAAGAGGCCGAAGCGGCCTGATCTCCCGGCAGGGAGACTCCAGTAGATCCCCAACCTTTAACGAGGCGGCGAGCCATTCGCCGCCTCGTTTTGCATTCCGCATTGTCCCATCCCCCTGTCGTTACCCTCAAAATTTTTGCATGAAATCCGGTTGACCCTGCCAGTTGGATCTGGTATATCAAGAAAAGTTGATATAATTAAATCGTGAAACGTGATGTGCTATGCTCGATGTCCTCAAAGCCCTTGCCGACCCCTGCCGATTGCGTCTCGTGGCAGTGCTTTTGCGGGGCGAATTTACCGTCCAGGAGCTTACCGCCATCCTCGGCATGGGGCAGTCGCGGATCTCCCGGCACCTGAAGATCCTGACCGAGGCAGGGGTGCTGTCGGTGAAGCGCCAGGGGACCTGGAGCTACTACCGGGCCGGCGGAGAATCCTCTTTCTTTGCTGCCATCCGTAACGCCATCGAACAGGGGACAGGGTCGCTGCCCGAGCGGGGCAGGGACCTGGCTGCGGTCGCTTCGGTGCTTGAGGAGCGCCGCCGCAAAAGCCAGGAGTTTTTCGACCGCCATGCCCGCCAGTGGGACGACCTCGCCCGGACCCTGCTGCCGGTCCCCGAGTATCGGGAGCGGCTCCTGGCCCTGGTACCGGAGGGGGTAACCGTGGTGGAGATCGGTCTCGGCACTGGCGGCCTGCTGCCGGCCCTGGCTGCCAGAGCTAAGCGGGTTATCGGCGTCGACCACTCGCCAGCCATGCTGGAGGAGGCCAGGCGCAGGCTGGCAGCGGCGGGTCTCGGCGGGATCGAGCTCCGCCTGGGGGAGATGACCCATCTCCCTTTGCCGAATAACGCGGCAGAGTGCGCCGTGCTCAACATGGTGCTGCACCATGCAGCAGACCCGCAGGCGGTACTGGCCGAGATCAGACGCGTGCTCGCCCCCGGCGGCTCTTTGCTCCTGGTCGATCTTGCCCGGCATGAGCGGGAATGGGTGCGGGAGCAACTGGCCGACCAGTGGCTGGGGTTTGAGGAGGATGAACTTGCAGCATGGCTCTCGGCGGCCGGTTTTCCCCATGTCCGATGTGAGCGTATCGAAGGGATGAAGGGACACGAGGCTGTCCTGGTGGTAAGAGCGGCAGATTGAATTCTCGTTTTTGCTTGTTACCTGGAAAGTAGGGTGCAACCCGATCCGTCATTTACCGGTTTTCGGTCGAGGAGACAATGTCACGAAGGATCAACATCTAACAAAAAGGAGAAACACATGTCACAAGACTTTATCGTAGCAGACCTTTCCCTGGCCGAGTGGGGGAAAAAGGAGATCAGGATTGCCGAGACCGAGATGCCGGGGCTCATGGCCATTCGCGATGAGTATGCTGGCCAGCAGCCGCTGAAGGGCGCCCGCATCACCGGCTCACTGCACATGACCATCCAGACCGCCGTGCTGATCGAGACCCTAAAAGCCCTTGGTGCCGAGGTGCGCTGGGCATCCTGCAACATCTTCTCTACCCAGGACCATGCCGCGGCTGCCATTGCCGCCGGCGGCACCGCGGTCTTCGCCGTCAAGGGGGAGTCCCTTGAGCAGTACTGGGACTACACCCACCGGATCTTCGAGTGGCCCGACGGCGGCTTCTCCAACATGATCCTGGACGACGGCGGTGATGCGACGCTCTTGCTTCACCTCGGCACCAGGGCGGAAAAGGACAAGAGCGTCCTGAACAACCCCGGTTCGGAGGAGGAAACGATCCTCTTTGCCGCCATCCGGAAGAAGCTGGAGAGCGATCCCACCTGGTACTCGACCCGCATCGCCCAGATCAAGGGGGTGACCGAGGAGACTACTACCGGCGTGCACCGTCTCTACCAGATGCACGAGCGGGGGGATCTGGCTTTCCCGGCCATCAACGTCAACGATTCGGTGACCAAGTCCAAGTTCGACAATCTCTACGGCTGCCGCGAGTCGCTGGTGGACGGCATCAAGCGGGCTACCGACGTGATGGTGGCGGGCAAGGTCGCCCTGGTCTGCGGCTACGGCGATGTGGGGAAGGGCTCGGCCCAGGCGCTGCGTGCCCTGTCGGCCCAGGTCTGGGTGACCGAGATCGACCCGATCTGTGCCCTGCAGGCCGCCATGGAAGGGTACCGCGTCGTTACCATGGAGTACGCGGCCGACAAGGCCGACATCTTCGTTACCTGTACCGGCAACTACCACGTCATCACCCATGATCACCTGGTTCGGATGAAGGACCAGGCCATTGTCTGCAACATCGGTCATTTCGACAACGAGATCGACGTGGCGAGCATCGAGCAGTACCAGTGGGAGGAGATCAAGCCCCAGGTGGACCATGTGGTCATGCCGAGCGGCAACCGGATCATCCTATTGGCCAAGGGGCGGCTGGTGAACCTGGGGTGCGCCACCGGGCACCCCTCCTACGTCATGTCCTCATCGTTCGCCAACCAGACCATCGCCCAGATCGAGATCTTCTGCAATCCGGGCAGATACCCGGTCGGCGTCTATACCCTCCCCAAGCACCTGGACGAGAAGGTGGCGCGTCTGCAGCTGAAGAAACTGAATGCGGTGCTCTCCACCCTCACCAAAGAGCAGGCCGATTACATCGGCGTGCCGGTGGAAGGTCCGTACAAGGCTGAACACTACCGTTATTGAGCCGATCCACTGTCTGCCAATGAAAAAGCCGCCCTGCCGGGCGGCTTCAGTGCGAGTCAAAGGCCGGGGAGGGAGTTTCCCTTCCCCGGCGCTCCGCTTGTTATAAATCTTCTCCCTCGTCTCCTGCCATGCTGTCAACGTGGGTCATGTGACCACCCTTTTTGGCCCCCAGCCAGACACTGAGAAACATGACCGCCGACACCAGCATCGTCATCATCATACTGAACTTGATACCGTAAAATTCCCATCCTACGCTTGTCATGGTATTCACCTCCAATCAATGCTGTAGAAAATCTCGGGGACTCCTGGCTCAGTCCGCTTTTCTCTGTTCTCAGTATAGCACCGTCATGTAAAAATGTATGCGAAAAATTGCATATATGGTGAGTAATATGAAAGCGCTCTCAGACGAGCAATGCCGGTCTGGAGAAATTCATTGTCATCGGGCACGGGTGCTGTATCCTATCATCAGGACACTGCGAGGGGAGGTACGGTATGACGATCTACGATTTCACGGTGACCACCATCGACGGGCAGCCGCAGAGCCTTGGCGACTATCGCGGGCAGGTGCTGCTGATCGTCAATGTCGCCAGCAAGTGCGGCTTCACCCCCCAGTATGCCGGTCTGGAACGGCTGTTCCGGAGCTACCGGGAGCGGGGATTTGCGGTGCTCGGCTTCCCCTGCGACCAGTTCGGCCACCAGGAACCGGGGGACGAAGCAGAGATCAAGAGTTTCTGCTCCCTGACCTATGAGGTCAGTTTTCCCCTGTTTGCCAAGATCGAGGTGAACGGCGCCGGTGCGCACCCGCTCTACCGCTACCTGACGGCGGAGCGCAAAGGGCTGTTCGGCAGCGAGGCGATCAAGTGGAATTTCACCAAATTCCTGGTGAGCGGCAAGGGTGAGGTGCTGAAGCGCTACGCGCCGACTGATACGCCCGAGCGGATCGAAAAGGATCTGCCGGCGTTATTGGAAGGATAAACATGCCACAAAGGGAGCTACGATGAGCCGCATCCCGTTTCCGACATTTCTGGACCGGTTTCCCTGCATCCTCGGCGAGGGGGCAGTAATCGAGCGGCTGCGCCGCGATCCCGTGCTTGAACTCGATCCCTTGCTGGTAAATGCCGCCTTTCTCTATGATGGCCCGAAAGGGGCGGCACAGGAGGCCATCTGCCGCGAGTACCTGGAGATCGGCAAGCGAAGCGGGCTGCCGCTACTCCTCTCCACCCCGACCTGGCGGGCAAGCAGGGAACGGATCGAAGCTGCCGGCTATGCCGACCGGGACGTCAATGGCGACAACTTTCGCTTCCTTGCCGCGGTGCGGGACAGCTACGGTGACTATGGGGAAAAGATTGCGATCTGCGGCCTGATGAGCTGCCGCGGCAATGCCTACGCCCCGGAAGAGGCCCTGACCGTTACAGCGGCGCGGGAGTTTCACGCCTGGCAGGCAGACCGGCTGGCCGCAGCCGGGGTGGACTCTCTTCTTGCCGCCACCCTGCCTGCCCTCAGCGAGGCGCAGGGGCTCGCTGTCGCCATGGCCGCGACCGGCACGCCGTATCTCGTCAGTTTCGTCGTCCGCCCCGAAGGGACCCTCCTGGACGGCACCCCGCTGAAAGAGGCGATTGCGACTATCGATGCCGCGGTTTCGCCCCGGCCCCTGGCCTATCTGGTCAACTGCACCCATTCCACCATCTTCAGGGCAGCGCTTCTGCACGAGGCCAATGCATCGCCCCTGGTGCGGGAACGGATCATCGGCCTGTTGGCCAACACGGCCGCACTCACCCCCGAGGAGCTGGACGACTGTGCATGTCTTGTGGAGGAGGCGCCGGAGATCTTCGGCAAGGGAGTGGCAGCGCTTTACCGGGATCTCGGCATGAAGATCCTTGGTGGGTGCTGCGGCACCGACGGCCGTCATATCGGCTGCCTGGCGGACGAGCTGTGTCGGGCCTAGCAGGTTGTTGAAAACCAGCCATATCGCCGCCGTCCTCGAAAGCCGCCTTGTGCGGCGTAGCGCTGTTTATGCCCACGGGTACTACGCCTCCGCAGGGCTTTCTGCGGGTGCGACGATCTGACTGTTTTTGAACAACCTGAGTTTTTAGCTGCGCTGAAACTTCGTTTTCAGCAACCTGCTAGATGCCCAGGACCTCTGCCAGCCGCAATACCTCGTCCTGCGGGCGCTTTTCACCTTTTACCACGTCATCGATGGGGGTGGAGAGCACCGAATTGCAGGAAAGCCCGACCATGACGCCACGCTGGCCGTTTGCCAGGAATTCGACGGCGTTCTTTCCGAACCGGCTTGCCAGCAGCCGGTCGAAGACCGTCGGGGCACCGCCGCGCTGGTAGTGCCCGAGCACGGTGACGCGGGTCTCGAAGCCGATGGCGTCCTTGATGGTAGCGGCAATCTCGTCGCCGTGACCGGCCCCTTCCGCAAGGATGATGATGGCGTTGTCGCGCCCCTCTTCGTAGCGTGCCCGCAGCTGCTGGCAGATCTCGGCGAGGTCGGTCTCCCGTTCGGGCACCAGGGCATACTCCGCGCCGGAGGCAATGGCGGCGATGCTGGCAAGATAGCCTGAATTGCGCCCCATCACCTCGATGACAAAGGCGCGGGCATGGGAGCTGGCCGTATCCTTGATGCAGTCGACGGCGTAAATGATGTTGTTGAGGGCAGAGTCCACCCCCAGGGCCATGTCGGTGTAGGGGATGTCGTTGTCGATGCTGGCAGGAACGCCGACCACCGGCATGCCGAGGCGATGGAGGGCCTGGGCGCCCTTGAGCGAACCGTCACCGCCGATGACCACCAGGCCGTCGATCTTGAGATCGGCAAGGATTCCCATTGCTTTTTTCTGCCCCTCGGGGGTGCGGAACTCTTCTGAGCGGGCAGACTGAAGGAACGTGCCGCCACGGTGGAGGATGCCGGAGACCGCCTTGGTATCGAGGGGGATGCAGTCTCCCTTCATCAGCCCCAGATAACCCTTGCGAAATCCCACCACTTCCATGTTCATCCGGAGCGCCGTCCGGACTGCAGCCCGTATACAGGCGTTCATCCCCGAACAGTCGCCGCCGCTGGTCAAGATGCCGATCTTCTTCATTCGGTTTCTCCTTCACGCTGTTTCTGCAGTTGTCGCAGATATGCCATGCGTTCCTTGATGGTCTTTTCGTAGCCATGCCCCTGGGGGGCATAGAAGGTCCGCCCCTGCAGCTTTTCCGGTAGATACTCCTGGCTGGCGTACCCTTCGGCAAAGTCGTGGGCGTATTTGTACCCCTTGTGGTAACCGAGTTCCTTCATCAGCCTGGTGGGGGCGTTGCGGATCTGCAGCGGGACCGGCAGGGCGCCGCTCGCTCTCACCTCTGCAAGTGCCGCGTTGATCCCGGCATAGGAAGCGTTGGACTTGGGCGCGGTTGCTAGGTAGGTCGTTGCCTGGGCCATGATGATCCTCCCTTCGGGCATGCCGACCAGCTGGAATCCCTGCAGGGCCGACACCGCTACCTGGAGGGCGCGGGGATCGGCATTGCCGATATCCTCGCTGGCGAGAATGACCATCCTGCGGAGGATGAAGATCGGGTCCTCGCCCGCCTCGATCATCCGCGCCAGCCAGTAGAGAGCGGCATCAGGGTCGGAACCTCGCATCGACTTGATGAAGGCGGAGATGACGTTGTAATGCTCTTCGCCGGCCTGGTCATAGAGGAGTGCCTTTTTCTGCAACGCCTCCCTGGCGGTTTCCAGGACGATGTGGCCATCCCTGGCGAGCCGGGAAGCGGTCTCAAGGGTATTGAGGGCGATCCGGGCATCTCCTCCTGACTGCTGGGCGATGAAGGCGAGGGCGTCGTCGTCGCAGGCGAGGCCGAGCGAGCCGAGGCCGCGTTCGGCATCGGCGAGGGCGTGGCGGAGGATGCCGAGGGCGTCGTCGTCGCTCAGCGGGTTCAGGACCAGCACCTTGCAGCGGGAGAGGAGCGGTGCCACCACCTCGAAGGAGGGGTTTTCGGTGGTGGCGCCGATGATGGTGAAGATCCCTCTCTCCACGTAGGGGAGAAAGGCGTCCTGCTGGGCCTTGTTAAAGCGATGGATCTCGTCGACAAAGAGGATGGTCCGCTTGCCGTGGTACTTCCGCTCGTCCTCGGCCTCTTTCAGGACTTCGCGGATCTCCTTGACGCCGGTGAGGATGGCGGAGAAGAAGATGAAGTGAGCCTTGGTGGCGTTGGCGATGACCTGTGCCAGGGTGGTCTTGCCCGAACCGGGCGGTCCCCAGAGGATCAGCGAGGGAACCTGGTCGTCCTCGATCAGGCTGCGCAGCATCCTGCCCGGCCCCAGCAAATGCTCCTGCCCCACGTATTCGTCGAGGGCGCGGGGGCGCATCCGCTCGGCCAGCGGGGCGTTCTGTCGTGAATCTCGTGTTGCGGCGTCGGCAAAAAGGTCCATGGGAGTCGGGTGAACTAATGTTTTTCCAGGCAGATTCCTTCGTGGAGGCAATGCTGCACCGTTGCCTCCACCTCCAGGGTGGTGACGTCCCAGATCTCTTCGGCATACTCTGCTATGGTCCGGTCGCTGGAGAATTTGCCCATGCCGGCGCAGTTGAGGATCGACTGCCGTGCCCAGGCAGCCTGGTCGCGGTAGAGTTCGCTCACCCGCTCCTGGCAGGCGATGTAGGACTCATAGTCACACAGGACCATGTAGTAATCCCCCTGGTTGAGCAGGGTATCGACGATCGGCCGGAAGAGCTCCGGGGCCTGGGGGGAGAAAAACCCCTCGGCGATCATGTCCAGCACCTTTTTCAGTTCCGGGTTGTGGCTGTAATAGTCCCGCGGGTTGTAGCCGCGCCGGCGGATGGCCCCGACTTCGTCGGCGGTGAGCCCGAAGATGAACATGTTCTCCGGCCCGACCTCTTCCCGCATCTCGATGTTGGCACCGTCCAGGGTGCCGATGGTGAGGGCGCCGTTCAGGGCGAACTTCATGTTGCCGGTGCCGGACGCCTCGGTCCCGGCGGTGGAAATCTGCTGGGAGAGATCGGAGGCCGGGAAGATCTTCTCTGCCAGGGAGACGCTGTAATTGGCCAGGAACACCACCTTGAGCCGGTTGCGGACATCCGGGTCATCGTTCACCACATTGCCCACGGCATTGATCAGGTTGATGATCAGCTTGGCGATGAAATAGGAGGGGGCCGCCTTGCCGCTGAAGATGACGGTCCGGGGCACCACGTCCCGGTCGGGGTTCTCCTTGATCCGGTTGTACAGCGTAATGACATGAAGGACGTTCAGAAGCTGCCGCTTGTACTCGTGGATCCGTTTCACCTGGCAGTCGAAGAGGGAATCCACATCTACCGAGATCCGGTTGTGATGGGCGATGCACCTGGCCAGCTTTTCCTTGTTGGCCCGCTTCACCTGCTGCCAGCGTGCCACAAAGACCGGATCTTCGGCAAGAGGAACCAGGTTTTTCATCTCAAAAAGATCGGTGATCCACCCTTCGCCGATATATTCGCTGATCAGGGCGGAGAGGGGAGTATTGGACTTCTTCAGCCAGCGTCGCTGGGTGATGCCGTTGGTCTTGTTGTTGAACCGTTCAGGGTACATCTCGTAGAAATCCTTGAAGAGGGCGTTCTTCAGGATCTCGCTGTGCAGCGCCGCCACGCCGTTGACCGAGTGGCTGGCAACGATGCAGAGATGGGCCGTGCGGACCTTCCGTTCCCAGTTTTCCTCGATGATCGACATCCTTGCCGCGCGGTCGTTGTCGCCGGGGAAGCGTTTGCGCACCTCTTCCAGAAAGCGGTTGTTGATCTCGTAAATGATCATCAGGTGGCGCGGCAGGATCTGCTCGAAGAACCAGACCGGCCATTTTTCCAGGGCTTCGGGAAGGATGGTGTGGTTGGTGTAGGCGAAGATCTTGCTGGTGATATTCCAGGCATCGTCCCAGTCCAGTTTTTCCAGGTCGATGAGAACCCGCATCAATTCCGGCACTGCCAGCGACGGGTGGGTGTCGTTCAGCTGGATTGCCACCTTTTCCGGCAGGAGCTTCATGTCCTTGTGCATCTTCTTGAAGCGGTAGAGTACATCGTGGACCGTGGCCGAGGCAAGGAAGTATTCCTGCTTGAAGCGGAGTTCCTTTCCTTCAAGGACGTTGTCGGCCGGGTAGAGGACCTTGGAGATGTTTTCCGAGAGCATCTTCTTTTCCACGGCGCGGATGTAGTTCCCCTCGTTGAAGAACTTGAGATCGAATTCGCGGCTGGACTTGGCGCTCCAGAGCCGCATGGTGTTCACCGTGTTGTTCCGGTAGCCGGGGATCGGGGTGTCATAGGCCATGGCCATGACATCTTCGGTATCGACCCAGTTGTGGACCGTGCGTCCGTGACGATCGGTGGTGGTGATCACCTTGCCGTAGAATTTGACCGGATGGAGGTGCTCCTGGCGGTCCATTTCCCAGGGATTACGGTAGCGGAGCCAGTTGTCGGGGAGCTCCATCTGTGCGCCGTCCACGATCTTCTGGCGGAAGATGCCGTATTCGTAGCGGATGCCGTAGCCATAGGCCGGGATGCTCATGGTGGCCATGGAGTCGAGGAAACAGGCTGCCAGGCGTCCCAGGCCGCCGTTGCCGAGCCCGGCATCCTGCTCGTCGTCGATGATCTCTTCGAAATTGTACCCCAGCGAGGTCATGGCCTCCCGGAACTCGTCGTAGATCCCCAGGTTGATCAGGCTGTTCTCCAGGGTCCGCCCCATCAGGAATTCCATGGAGATGTAGTAGACCCGCTTCTGGTCGCTGTTGTAGTAGGCCTGCTGGGTGTCGAGCCAGCGTTCCACCATCCGGTCGCGTACCGCGTAGGCCAGGGCATTGTAGATGTCGTAGCGGCTTGCCGAATACTTGTCCTTGCCCAGGTTGTATTCCAGGTGTTCGAGAAAGGCCTTGATGACCAGCATCATGCTGTCCAGTTCGGCGGTCTCCATCTGTCCTTCAGGTAGGTAATCCATGCAGGCCCTCTGTGAGTTGGCGGTTTTCAATTGCGGAAGTCTGAATCATCACTCATTATAGCGGCAATCACCGGAATTTCCATTGGACAGAAAAAATGAACTGTGCTAGTTAGTTTCCGTCCGGAAAGGGTTCTTTTCCGCCCTGGCGGTGTCAAGCTTCGCGCAGTGCCTGCCGGGGCGAACAATTCAGTTGCTCTTCAGCCGCACCGCCACGATAGGAGCGCATCCATGAAACGGGTTGCCATTGTCGCCAAGATGCACGATCCGCGCTGCCAGGTGGTTGCCGGGGAGCTGGTAACCTGGCTGAAGGCGCGCGGGGTGCCGACGCTGGTGGAGGCCCACCTGGCCCATCATCTCGGCCTCCCCGACGGCATCGAGAAGGATGCCATAGCGGAACAGGCCGATCTGGTGGTCGTGCTGGGGGGGGACGGTACCCTCATTTCGGCAGCCCGCCTCATCGGCGGTCGCAACATCCCGATCCTGGGGGTCAACCTGGGGAGTCTCGGCTTCCTCACCGAGATCACCCTGGACGAGCTCTACCCGATCGTCGAAGACTGTCTGCAGGGAGAGTACAGCGTTTCGGAACGGATGATGCTCGACTCCACCGTGCTGCGTAGCGGCGAGGAGATCGCCCGCCATCAGGTGCTCAACGACATCGTCATCAACAAGGGGGCCCTGGCGCGGATCATCGACCTGGAGACCCTGGTCAACAGCCACCATCTCACCACCTTCAAGGCCGATGGTCTGATCATATCCACCCCCACCGGTTCCACCGGCTATTCGCTCTCCGCGGGCGGACCGATCATCCATCCTGCCATGAACTGCCTGGTGATCACCCCGATCTGCCCCCACACACTCACCAACCGGCCCATCGTGGTTGCCGACGACGCCCTGATCAACATCACCGTCAAGTCTCTGGAGGACGAGGATATATTTCTTACCCTCGACGGCCAGGTTGGGGTAGAATTGAAAAGCGGCGACATGATCATGGTCCGCCGGGCCCAGCACTGTTCGCGGCTGGTCAGTTCCAAGACCAGGGACTTTTTCGAGGTGTTGCGGACAAAGCTGAAATGGGGCGAACGGTAAAATTCCCTGCATATAATTGATTGCCTATGCTGACCGACCTGAACATCAAGAATATCGCCATCATCGACACCCTGCACGTGGCTTTCGGTCCGGGGCTCAATCTCCTCACCGGCGAGACCGGCGCCGGCAAGTCGATCATCGTCGATGCCGTGTCGCTCCTCATGGGGGGGCGTGCCAGCAGCGAGCTGATCCGGTCCGGTGCCGAAGAGGCAACGGTGGAGGCGGTGTTCGATCTTAACGGCCGGCCGGAGCTGCAGGCATTCCTTGCCGAAAACGGGATCGAAGGGGACGGCGAACTCCTGGTGAAACGGGTCGTGGCCAAGACCGGCAAGAACCGGATCTTTCTCAACGGCGGTCTGGCAACCCTCGGCGTCCTGACCGAGGTCGCCCGCCGCTGCATCAACATCTACGGCCAGCACGAGGCCCAGACCCTGCTGAAACCGGACAACCACCTGCTCCTCTTCGACGATTTCGCCGGATGCACCGCTCTCCGCCAGGAGTACGGGAACCTGTACGCCCGCTATCGCCAGACAGAGCGGGAACTGGCCGAGCTGGACGAGGGGGAGAGGGAACGGGAGCGGCGGATCGACCTGTTGAGCTTCCAGTCGACGGAGATCGCCGATGCCCGGCTGCAGGCCGGCGAAGAAGAGGAACTGGAGCGGGAGCGGCAGCTGTTAGTCCATGCCGAGCGCCTGATGGGCGCTGCCCAGGGGGCCTATGAACTGCTCTATGGCGGAGACGCGCCGCTTCTGGGGCTTTTGAAGGGGGCGGCATCCGGGATCGGCGATGTGACGGCGCTGGACCCCCGGCTTGCCCCGGTCAGGGAGTCCCTGGAAGGTGCCTATCTCCAGCTGGAGGACACGGCGCTGACGCTGCGTGACTATGCCGGCCGCATCGAGGCGGACCCTGCCCGACTGCAGCAGCTTGACGACCGGCTCGACCTCATCGGCAGGCTGCAAAAGAAATATGCACCGACCGTCGAGGAGCTTCTTGCTTTCAAAGAGGCGATCGACAACGAACTGGCCCAGCTCGGCTCCGTTGCTGCCGCACGGGGCGAGCTGGAGTCCCGGCTGGCGGAACTCGGCCGGTGCATGGCCGAGCAGGGGAAGCTGCTTTCCGCTGCCCGGCAAGAGGCGGCCGGCACCCTCGGCAAGGCAATGGCGCGAGAGATGGCGGATCTTGCCATGCCACATGCCATCTTTGCCGTATCGTTTGAAGAGCTGAACGAGCCGCGCTCGACGGGTCTGGAGCGGGTCGAGTTTCTCTTTTCCCCCAATCCGGGGGAGCCGCCACGACCCTTGGCCCGCATCGCCTCGGGTGGAGAGCTGTCACGGCTCATGCTGGCCTTGAAGCAGCTTCATCCCGAGAGCGACGTCCCGACCCTGGTCTTCGACGAGGTCGATACCGGCATCGGCGGGGCCACCTCGGCCCTGGTGGGGCAGAAGCTCAAGCGGGTTGCCGCGGGCCAGCAGGTCCTCTGCATCACCCATCTCCCCCAGGTTGCAGCCTTTGCCGACCGCCATTACCGTGTCGGCAAGGGACAGGACGAGGGGCGCACGGTCACCAGGGTAGCACTGCTCTCAGCCGAGCAACGGATCGCCGAGATAGCACGGATGCTCGGCGGAGTCACCATCACCGACACGACCCGAGAGCATGCACGGGAATTGATAGAGGAGGCACAGCGCCATGCTTCGTAAAGCACAGATCAAGGATGTCAAACCGATCCAGAAACTGCTCACCCATTTTGCCAGCAGGGGGGACATGCTCTCCCGCTCGCTTTCCGAACTCTACGAAGCGATCCGCGACTTTTTCGTCATCGAGGAGGATGGCCAGATACTCGGCACGGCGGCGCTGCATATCGTCTGGGACGATCTTGCCGAGGTCCGTTCCGTAGCTGTTGCGGAAGAGGCGGGAGGGAAGGGGATCGGCAGTCAGGTGGTGCAGGCGTGTATCGACGAGGCCCGCGCCCTGGGGCTGAAGCGGGTCTTCTGTCTCACCTACAAGCCGGATTTCTTTGCACGCTTTGGTTTCCGCATCGTGGACAAATCCGAACTCCCCCACAAGGTCTGGGGCGATTGCGTCAAGTGCGTCAAGTTTCCCGACTGCGACGAGATCGCCATGATCATGGATCTCTGACCCCGTATGTCCACCGTGTATCCTGACGGCGCCCACTTCCGCCTGCTCTCCTCCCCTTCACGAACCTTCCTGATGCGGCTACTATCCTGCCGTTCCATCGTGCCCCCCCACTTTTTCCCGCAATGAAATATCCCAGTATATGGAGAATTAACTGGATGATGCGACGTTGTTCAAATATTTTTGTCAATAATATTCGACGTGTTACGAACTGAAATTTTTTTTATATTTTATGTTGCGTACTAAATATAAAGTTGTTATATTTTCTTCACGCTGCTTCCCGGGTGATCACGCATTTCACTGCTCGGGCGATATTCACGCAGGTACTCGACGGGCTGGCCATGAACAGGAAAATACTCTACAGCTCCATCATTCTGGCTTCGTTTTTCCTGGTTTTCCTGGGGATGCGCAATCCGTTTCTCTCAGGGGGGGGGGCTCCAAAACAGCGTCCCCGCGCCGTACTAGAAAGCATATCGAAAAAGTCAGTTGAAGTCGTACAGCAGCTGCAGGTTGATTTTGTCCTCCCGCATCAGAGTCCCGTTCTCGTCAGAATCCAATGTGTCGGGTTCCTCTCCTCGATTGATGAGTTTTCCTTCTCGACGTTCACTCCCTCGCTGCAACACGCCTCCCGTGCCCCTCCCATTCCTTTTCCCCTGAGCGCCTGATCAATTTTCTCCTCGTTTTGCCTGTGACATAGGGGGACAGCTGCGGAGAATCTCTGCGGCTGTCCGTGGTAGTGTATCCCGACATCGGTTCGGTACGGACTCCCATTTACCAGGCGTTGCCAGGTTTTCCACCTGGACAGGAGAGGTGCATTGTTTTGGCATGATCTCGCGCTCTGCGGCTCTCAGACAGTTATATATCTGATGAAAAGCGAATTGATGAGGTCTGGCCATGATACGAAAAATCAACCCGGATTATTCCATACGTTCTATTGACGTCGTTTTCGACGTACTCGAATTGATACTCGCCTCGGAATCAGGGCACATTTCGCTGCCGCACCTCTGTTCTCAATTGCACATTTCCAGGAACAAGGCGTTTCGCCTGATGGCTACCCTTGAAATGCGAGGAATGGTCGAACGCGACCAGCTCAGCGGCACGTACCGGCTCGGGATCAGTGCTGTCGGTCTTTCCCAAAAAATTCTCAACAAATCCACAATCATCACCTATGCCCATCCCGTCATGGAAGAGCTGGCGAAAAAGCACGATGAAGCGGTCTACATGACCGTGCTGAAGGATGATGAGGTCATGTTCCTGGATATGGTCGACTGCAGGCAGAAAGTCAAGGCGGCACCTCTGGTCGGTCAGCGGTTCCCCTTCTTCAGTAACGCGGCTGGCAAGGCCATCAAGGCCCTGGAATGCAGAGACACGAATTCCAATGTCAAGCGGGGGAGGCGCAGAAAAGCTCCGTGCAATCTGCGGCTGCTCGAATCAGAGCTTGACGACATCCGGAAAAAGGGGGTCGCCGTAGACCGTAACGGCCTGGGAGATGGGATAATCAGCGTTGCCGTTGCGGTCAAGGACTATGCCGGCAAGGTGGTAGGCGCCATCACCATGCTGGCACCTTCATTCAGGATGCTCGCCGACCGGCTGGAAACCGAGATCATCCCCTCCTTGCAGGAAGGAGCTGAGATGCTTTCGGAACGATTCGGTTATGCCCGAGGATAACTGACTTCGTTTCACCATCATATACGAAAGGAGGGAGATTTCAGAATCGGGTTGAATTGCGGGAACGGGACGCCGCTTCTCGAACACATTTTCATGCGAAAGGAGTAACAGCCATGGCACAGAAGCAGTACGACTGGACAGCCATTGCCAAAAACCCGAAGTTCGTCGAGCTTCACAGAAAGAAATCCGCCTTTCTTTTCGGCTGGTGGATTTTCTCCACCGTGTACTACTTCCTCCTCCCCATCGGCGCGGCCTATGCGCCGGGGCTCTTCAAGATCAAGGTGATCGGGCCGGTCAACTTCGGCTACCTGTTCGCCCTCTCCCAGTTCTTCGTCTCCTGGGGACTGGCCATTTACTATGCCCACGTTGCCAACAAAGACTTCGACCGGCTGACTCGCGAGCTGGTGGACGAGCTCAAATAGGAAAGGAGGAAAGGACACATGAAAAAACTGTTCGTCGCATTGACCCTGGCCCTTTCCGTGGGCTCCGTCGCCTTTGCCGAGCCGGCCAAGGCCCCTGACACCACCAACGCTTCGGCCGTAACCGCGCCCGCAGCCACCACCCCGGCCGCACCCGCGGCCATGCAGCAGACCGCTACCCCGGCACCGGCAGCACCGGTCAAGACTGAAATCAAGGCCAACAAGGCCATCACCATTACCATGTTCGTGGCCATCGTTGCCATCACCATGGGGGTCGTTGTCTGGTCGGCCAAGAAGACCAAATCGGCAGCGGACTTCTATGCGGCCGGCGGCGGGATCACCGGCACCCAGAACGGCTGGGCCATCGCCGGCGACTACATGTCGGCAGCCTCGTTCCTGGGGATTTCCGGTCTGATCTCGCTTTACGGCTATGACGGCTTCATGTACTCGGTGGGGTGGCTGGTCGCCTACATCACCGTGCTCCTGATCATCGCCGAGCCCTGCCGCAACGCCGGCAAGTACACCCTGGGGGACATCCTTTCCTTCAGGACCGAGCCGAAGCCGGTGCGCGCCGTGGCCGCTCTCTCAACGGTTGTTGTCTCCACCTTCTACCTCACCGCCCAGATGGTCGGTGCCGGCAAGCTGATGCAGCTCCTGATCGGTGTCCCCTACAAGACCGCCATCATCGGCGTCGGCATCCTGATGGTCGGCTACGTCGTCTTCGGCGGCATGACCGCCACCACCTGGGTCCAGATCATCAAGGCCGGCCTGCTCATGTCCGGTGCAGCGCTCCTGTCGATTCTGGTTGCAGCAAAATCAGGATTTAACCCGATCCAGTTTTTCACCGACATCGCCACCAGCCCGAACATCATCGAGCACGTACAGAAGGTAGTCCTCAAAGACCCGCTGCCGGTGCCCGGTTTCGACTACGGCCAGCGCTTCCTTGAGCCGGGCCTCTTCCTGAAGGCACCGCTCGACCAGATCTCCCTCGGCATGGCCCTGGTGCTCGGCACCGCCGGCATGCCGCACATCCTGATGCGCTTCTTCACCGTGCCGACGGCCCAGGCCGCCCGCAAGTCGGTCATCATCGCCATGTTCATCATCGGTTCTTTCTATATCCTGACCACCCTGCTCGGCTTCGGCGCCGCCATCCACGTAACCCCGCAGGCGATCAGCGGAATCGGCAAAGGTGGTAACATGGCCGCCATGATGCTCGCCCAGAAAATGGGCGGCGACATCGCCCCGGTGATCGGCGACATCTTCCTCGCCTTCCTCTGCGCTGTTGCCTTCGCCACCATTCTGGCGGTGGTCTCCGGCCTGGTGCTGGCAGCCTCCGCAGCCATTGCCCATGACGTTTATGTCAATGTTTTCAAGGACGGCCATGCCGACCAGCACGAGCAGGTTATGGCTGCCCGCGTTACCTCCCTGTTCGTCGGTGCCGCCGGCATCATGATCGGCATCGCGGCAGAGAAATCCAACGTAGCCCACCTGGTGGCACTGGCTTTTGCCGTTGCCTCCTCCGGTAACCTGCCGGTCGTCTTCATGTCGCTGTTCTGGCGCAAGTTCAACACTGCCGGCGTCATCTCCGGCCTGGTAGTCGGAACTGTGGCCGCTATCGCTCTGGTGATGGTCTCCCCGAACATGACCTATCCGAAGAAGGTTGCTGCCGACGCCCAGAAGATATTCACTACCCTGGAGAAAAAACAAGCTGAAGGGACTGTGCTCAACGCTAAGCAGCTAAAAGATATGGAAAAAGCCAAGGCCGACTACGAGAAGAACAAGGACGGCAAATCCATGCTGGGCCTGGATGCACCGCTCTTCCCGTTGAAGAACCCGGGCATCATCTCCATTCCTCTTGGCTTCCTGGCCGCCATCATCGGCTGCCTGGCGTTCCCGAGCCGCAAGTCCGAAGAGATGTTCGACGAGATCTACGTCCGCCAGAACACCGGCATCGGCATGGCCAAGGCCATCGATCATTGATGTAACGACAAGGTAGTGTGATGAAATGAAGGGGAGGCCATGCCTCCCCTTTTTTTGTGTGGGTATGTACTGCAGGGATGTGATCCCGATGGGAACGTCGATCCGACGTGTTGTCGGCTCCGGTGTTTCGGTCCGAGGGTTATTTCATCCAGTAGGTCGCCCGCTCGGGGATGTCCCACAGTTCCCGTTCGATCAGCGAATCAGCGACCCCCTTGTAGCCCGGATAGATTGTTGCCGCGTTTATCCCTTCCTGGTTGAGCAACCGAAGCAGTTTCCTCGCCTCGGAACTGGGCAGCTTGAAGTGCCCCATTACCGGGTCCGCGCAACGCAGGGCTTTCCATTCCTTTTCAATGAGGATGTTCACCGGTTTGCAGTTCACCGGTTTGGGGAATGCGGTCCTGGTAAGCATTTCCGTTGTAAAGATGCCACCCTGGGCATGCAGGTTGGGATTCGAGGCATGGGGCGCCGTGACTATGTAAACGGACGTGTTTAAGCCGCCAGGAAATGCCGTGTTTGCTACCCAGTCGAGATTCAGGGCCCATACACTGAGGAATTGTGCGCTGGCCTTCTCGACAGCCTTCTTTGCCGCGAAATACGCCGCGACAAGCGGCTTGTCGCTCCAGTCCAACAGACGCGTGTGCACGCCGTAATGCTGTGCCAGGGCAAGGAGTGGCAGCAGTTCATCGATCGGCCATCCCTGACTCGTGATCTTCTTTTCGAGTTGTTGCCACCCTTTGGGTGTCCGGAGCAGGTTGCTGTCCACAGGCGCAAGAAGCCCCTGGGCGTCGATGGACCAGTAAAATTCGTGCAGCCTTCGGAACTCGGCTTCTATTTGCTCCTGGTTGGTCGGCTGGACCCCTTTCTTCGGGGCAAAGGTATAGCCGAGCTTTGCCGCAGGGGAACTGCGCAACGCGCTGGGGATGAGGGTAAAATCGTCGTTCCAGAGCCCCCGGAATACCCAGAACTGGCGGGTGCCCCGCCAGAGTTCATGTGTGGGCCTCAGTTTTTCCAGCATATCTTCTGCTGACGTGCAGGTGTAATGCTCTATGGCAGACGACATTTGCAGCTCCTCCGTAGGACCTTCTCATTTCATCGGATCTCATGTAATGGACGTGTCGATGGCCGGCAGGGAAGGTGAGACGCTGGGCCGCTGAAATGGTACGCGTCGTTTCATGGCCATTTCTCACCAGTCGGCAAAAACGGTTTGCCCTTGGGAGAAAAGTATAACCATTGCGGGAAGTTTTTCCACTTTTGGGGTGCACACGACGCTGCAGATCAGCGCAAGGGGGGGCAGCAGGCGTTGCGGTGGCCGCACCGGCTACCATAATCGCGTGCCCAGGTGCACAGCATCTCCCCCGAACCGCTGCCGAGGTCGAGCACTCGGGTCCCCGATTCCAGACGTAGCGCCGCTCCGAGAGTAGCAAGCTTTTCGGGTGTGAACGGGTTATGGATGCGGTGAGCACTTTCGGTGATAGTGAAGATCCGTGGAATGTCCATTTAGGGAAATCTCCAGATGGGTGTGAGTAGATTCGGTCTCGGCCTATGGGCTGAGGCTGGCCAGCCTTCGGCTGGTCTTGCCGATTGGGCTGTTCTTCTTGTCTTTTCATTTGACATGGTGTAGCCAGCAGGATACAGTTTGTCTATGGTTGAAATCCGCAAAACCGAACATTTTGCCAACTGGCTTGACAACCTACGCGATATCCAAGCCAAGGCTCGTGTCCTTGTCAGGATTGAACGACTTGCCTCCGGGAATGCAGGAGACGTTAAGCCGGTCGGGGAGGGTGTCTCGGAAATGCGAATCAACTACGGTCCGGGTTATCGAGTTTATTTTATCCAACGCGGCAGCGAATTGATCATCCTTTTGGCCGGTGGCGATAAAGGTAGCCAGTCTAAGGACATTAAATCAGCAATTCAGCTTGCACAGAATCTATAGGAGTTGAAAATGCCCAAAACAACAACCAGCCGATATGATGTTGCCGAACACCTCAGAACTCCGGAAGAAATGGCGGCCTATCTTGAAGCATCTTTCGAAGAGGCAAATGGCGATGCCGCTTTCATTGCCAAAGCCCTGGGCGACATAGCCCGTGCCAAGGGGATGTCTCAAGTGGCTCGTGATGCCGGTCTTTCTCGTGAAAGCCTCTATAAAGCCCTTTCAGGGGAGCGGGTTCCAGGATTTGATACGATTCTCAAAATTATTTCAGCGCTTGGCCTCAAACTGCATGCAGAAGCCAGGTAACGTCTTAACTACATATTGACCAGTTAGCAGTAGTTCCCAATATTGGCAACCAGCTCCTGGTATAAGGAATTAATTTCACATATAGGGGACACGATTTGTTCCTTATACCGGGAATTTTGACGTTATTTTGCACTTATCAAAAGCTACCGATATAGGTAATTCACTCCCTCTATCGGTAATCGATAAATCCCAAACCTCTCTGTTACCGGCGGCCTATCCTCAGCAGAATCCACTTCTCTTATTCCATAACTCCCGATTCTCCATCCTTTTACCCCGGATTCAGGTTCCAAGAGGATTTCATCCACCCGTCAATCCCGCGTCATCCCTTTCTTGACGGACTTGATGTACTTGCCGAAGTCACGATCCTTCTTTCTCTTCTCGGCGTGGGACATCTGGTAGAATGCAGCCTCTTCCTTAAGCTTGCAATAGTTCTCGTAGTGGTCCCGGTCGATCTCGCCGGCGCTCAGGGCTGCGTGGACGGCGCAGCCAGGTTCGCCGCTATGGCTGCAGTCCCGGTAGCGGCAGCGGGATGCGAGGTCGGTAATGTCGATGAAGCCGCCGTCGATGCCGTCTTCCGCATTGAGGATTCCGAACTCGCGCATGCCGGGGTTGTCGATGACCAGTGCACCGCTTTGGAGGAGGATCAGCTCCCGGCGGACGGTGGTGTGCCGCCCTTCGCCGGTGGCGCTGACGTCGTTTGTTTCGCACAGCTCCCGGCCGATCAGTTCGTTGATGATCGTGCTCTTGCCGACTCCCGACGAGCCGACAAAGCAATAGGTCTTGCCGGGCACCAATGTCTGCTTCAGGTCGTCGATCCCCTCTCTGGTGACGTTACTCAGGGTCAGTACCGGCGCGGTGACGCCGAGGGCACGAATCCGTGAAAGCTGGTCGGCTACTATGTCAGGCTCGACCAGGTCTGTCTTGGTCAATAGGACGCATGGCTCGGCGCCGCCGTCCCGCACCATGACCAGATAGCGCTCAAGCCGGTTCGGGTTGAAATCGAAGTGGCAGGACTGTACGATGATGACGTAATCGACGTTGGCCGCAATCATCTGGGCTTCCGTCGACCCGCCTGCCGCCTTGCGGCGCAGGCTCGTCCTGCGGTCGAGCAGGGCATGGATGAGCCCGAAGTCGTCGTCCGGGCTCTTCTCTACACAGACCCAGTCGCCGACGCAGGGGAGCTCTTCTGATTGCCGGTGACGGTAGAGGTAGCTGCCCGCCAGTTTTGCCCGGAATGCACCCGTGTCGTTCAGGAGCACCAGCTGGTCGCGGTCCACAGCTGCCACCCGCGCCAGCATCTCAATTGGCCTGCCTTCCCGTATCGACAGCGCTTCAAACCAGGGGTCCCACCCTAACTTTTCAAGGCCCATTTCCCTCATTCCCATCTGACAAAGCTGATCTTCATGATACCGGGGCTCGGCCCGACCTGTTCCCGCAGCTTGATGATGGCAATCTTGCCGCGACTGGTGCGGACGCAGAAAAAGCGGTTTTCCGGCAGTCTGTCCACCGGGAAGCGCTGGGTGGCGAAGTTTGCGGCGGCACAGACCTGGTAGTCGACCCGCTGGGTGGAGACTGCCATCGCAGCGCCGTTTTGCGGGGTCAGGTAGCGCTCCGTCGCCGTTTGTGCCTCGAACCAGAAGTCCGCATCGTTTTGTGTCACCCTTCCCGTATCCAGGTCGAACTGATAGGTCTGCCGAACATCCAGATTCCCCCTGGCAGCCACCTTGCGGGCAGGCTGTGCCGAATCCCCTGTCGCATCGCCCGGAGCAGGCGCTACGGCGACCAGCAGGTCCACCGCTGTCCCCCGCTGCGCCTGGGAGCCGCCCCTGATCTTCTGGTCGAGGACTGTTCCGGGGCGTGCCGCATCGGTGGGGCGCGTTTTTTCGGCACCCGGCCGAAGCCCTGCGGCCACCAGAACCTGTACCGCCCGTTCCAGGGGTTGGCGCACGACATTCGGTACCGTCACCAGCGCCGGTTCAGGCGACCGAACCGCAGTGACCAGGCGTACCGGCTTTCCCCGTGCAATCGTGCTGCCGGACCGCGGCGACTGCGAGATGACGGTCCCCGGCCTGGCTGTGGCGGATTCGCGTTCCTCGACGTCTCCCGCAACCAGCCCTGCCTTTTTCAAAATGGCGACGGCCCGGTCCAGGGTTTGCCCGGTGAGATTCGGCACGGTGACGACGCCGGGCCTGGCAGGTCCCGGCGCTGTTCCCGTCGCAGGATCTGCCGGCGTGCCGGTCTCCTTCGGGGTTGTAGCCGTTTCGGCTGCCGTGCCCTTTTCACCGGGTGGCGCAACGGTGGTGCCGGTTGGCTGCGATGTCGTCGTGGTCGTTTGTGCCGGTGGTCCCTTGAACACCCGGACAAAGGCATCGCGGAACGATTCTATGCTGGAAAGCAGCCCGGTCAGCGCTACGACCACTGCCGTGATCGAGCTGATCACCCAGTTGAGACGGAACTTCTGTTTTGGCAGAGCAGGTTTCGGTTCGGTCGTTTCCGGCTGGGGAGCAGCGGCTGTTGCTCCGTTCAGGATTCGTCCCAGGGTGCCTGTCAGTTGTGTCAGTTCCGCTTCCCAGTGGCTCTCGCCGATCTCGATCGGATTGCGGCGGGCCAGTTGTTTTAAGTCTTCCGGGAGGTTTGACTCGGCGGGCATGGCCGCGTTCTGCACCAGCACCGGAACCACCCTGATCTTGCGCCGCAGGGCCGTTCCTACCTCCAGGCGGACAATGTCCTGCGGGTCGTCCAGACAGCGCTTGCCGGCGGCATCGACGCACCCCAGCCACTTCCTGTCGATCACGACCAGGAGCACGGCGCACGAGCCGACGGTCCGGTCGACGGCCTCCGCAATATCCAGGCCCGGTTCGACTGCCGAGACATCAATGAAGACCCGGTTTCTGCCAAATTTCTCGCACAGCCGGTCATAGATCCGGCCGGCGTGGCCGGCACTCTCTTCCCTGCGGTAGCTGATCAAGATCGTGTCCATGATTAAGCCCCTGATCTGATTCGTAGTACATGAGAATTGTCCGATGGTGACTGTAAAAATATACTCACCGGCAGACAGTCTGTAAAATGATATTCCAAGAAAATTCTCATAATGCGACGAGGTGCATGCCGGATGTGCGGAATCGCCCCGGATAATGCGATTATCGCGCTGTAACAGTTGCCGGGTTGAGTATTGGGGAAAGACCGGCTATAGTCTAGTTTCTGGAAACGGCTCTTTTCCGGAAAACAGCGGCAGGAGGGTGTCATGGAACTGCACGAGATCGTCGAACGGATAGAATCGCTCCTCAAGGGGCGTGCTCTGGATGGCTGGGAGATCATGGCCGGGGCGTCGCGCAACCTCTCCATCGAGGTGAAGGATCAGACAGTGGATACCTTCCGCTGCTCCGCTCCGGTGGGGGTAAGCGTGCGGGTGCTCAAGGGGCAGGGGCTCGGGTTCTCCTACGCGACCAGCATGGACGAAAAGGACCTTTCCCGCATGATCGACAATGCCCTGGTGGGTGCGGCAACCCAGACCCCTGACGCATGCAACGGGCTCCCCCTTCCCCAGGAATACCCCGCATTGGCTGGGCTGTTCGACCCGGAGCTGGCAGCGGTTCCGGAAGAGGAAAAGATCGGCCGGGCCATGGCCCTGGAGCGCCTGACCCTGGCGGCCGACCCGCGCGTGAAGCGGGTCAGGAAGAGCAGCTACGGCGAAAACGCCTACAGCGTGGCGATCAGGAACTCGCTGGGGGTGAACGGAAGCTACCGCGGCACCTCGGTCTCTTCCAGCATCGCCGTGGTGGCCGAGGCCGAGGGAGACTCCCAGATGGGGTGGGACTTCGGGTTCAGCACCGCCTTTTCCGGGGTGAGCGTGGACGAGATCGCCGCCAGAGCCGCAGTGAAGGCCACCGGCCTCCTGGGTGCCCGGAAGATCCCCACCATGCGCTGCCCCGCGGTCATGGACAGCCATGTTGCCGGAGAGATCCTGGAGGTGCTGGCGCCGTCGTTTCTGGCCGAGAGCGTCCAGAAGGGGAAATCGCTTCTGGACGGCAAGCTGGGGCAACAGCTCTTTTCGCCGCTGCTCAGGATTCGCGACGACGGCACCCTGGCCGGGGGGATGGCTACCGCTCCGTTTGACGGCGAGGGGGTGCCGTGCCGCGACAACGTGGTCGTGGAGGAGGGGAGACTGCTGAGATTCCTCTACGACAGCTACTGCGGCTGCAAGGACGGCTGCGCATCGACCGGCAATGCGGTTCGCGGCGGGGCAAAGGGGCTGCCCCACATGGGGGTGACCAATTTCTTTATCGAGAATGGCACCACCCCTGCGGCGCAGCTGCTGGCAGGGATCAACAGAGGCATTCTCCTCACCGACGTGATCGGCATGCATACGGCCAATGCGATCTCCGGGGATTTCTCGGTCGGTGCTGCCGGGTTTCTCATCGAAAACGGCGTGGTGACGGTTCCGGTCAAGGGGATCGCCATCTCCGGCAACATCCAGGAACTGTTCAGGGCTGTCGAGGGGGTGGGGGACGATCTCCGCTTCTTCGGCACCGTTGCGTCCCCCTCCCTGTTGCTGGGCGCCCTCGACGTGAGTGGCGCATAGCAATATTGCTGGTATAGTAATATCCATATTACGATCAGCAACGGTGCCGCCGACGGCTCCGTGCCTACTACCCATGCTGTCGCCAGGGGAAACCCGCCGGTCAGACGGCGCAAGGAGATGCCATGAAACGGATGATGATGCTGGTGTTACTGCTGGGACTCGTTGCCTTTGGTGCAGGCGCTGCCTGGGCAGCTACCGTCGAACCGCCTGCCGACTGCGTTCACTGCGGCATGAATCGCACCACGTTCAGTCACAGCCGGATGCTCATCGAGTATGCCGACGGCACCAGTGTCGGGACCTGCAGCATCAACTGCGTCGCAGTCGACCTGGCCGCAAACCCCGGCAAGAAGGTGAAGGCGGTTAAAGTAGCGGATTACAACACCAAGGAACTCATCGACGCCAAGACCGCTACCTGGGTCATGGGGGGGAGCAAGAAGGGTGTCATGACCATGGAGCCCAAGTGGGCATTTGCCGCCAAGGCCGATGCGGAGAAGTTCGTCAAGGAGTTCGGCGGCACCATCGTTACCTATGACGCAGCGCTCAAGGCCGCGTCCAAGTCTCCCAAGCAGGGGAAAAAGAAGCCCGTCATGATGCCGCACGGGCATGAAGAGATGCACCATTGAGACGCCCGATCCCCTATCTTCTGACCATTTTGTGCGTGGTCCTGGTGGCGTCCCTGGGCTGGGCCACCCCGGCCAAAGGGCCGAAGAAGCCGGCCGGAGCCGATAAGTGCCCGGTCTGCGGGATGTTCGTAGCGAAATTCCCCGATTTTGCCGCCCAGATCCAGTACAACGACGGCAGCACGGTCTTTTTCGACGGGGCGAAGGACATGTTCAAATACCTGCAGAAACCGGCGGAATATCGCAAGGTTAAGCAGGGGGTGAACATGACGGGGTTGTTTGTCACCGACTACTACAGCCTTGTCCCGGTGGACGGCATTAGTGCCTGGTATGTTTCCGGCAGCGACGTCTACGGTCCCATGGGGCGTGAACTCGTCCCCTTTGCCAGGGAAAAGGATGCCCGCGAATTCATGAAGGATCACAAGGGGAAGCGTCTCCTCCGTTTCAGGGAGGTCACGCCCCAGGTGGTGAAGGATCTGGATTGATGACGATCCGTCCCGTTACCCGGTTCATGGCGCTCCTTGCCTGCCTGACCATTCTCCTGTCCCTGTTGCTCGTTTCCGGGCGGTGGCGCGTTGCCGCCGCCCGGAGCGAGGTCGACCGGATGGCGCTCCTTGCCGGGGATCTCCGGCTCACCGACCTCTGTCTCTTCACTGAGGCGAACTATACCCGTCATCCCTCCATGGCCGACCTTTCCACCCCATTCCAGAGCTCCCCCGGTGCTCTGGAACATTTCCCCTCCGGCTCGCTCCTGCAGCCTCCCCCTCATCTCACCGGAGGCGTTGTCAGACGTGATTGAACGACAGCGACATATCATCGATTTCACCCTGGCGGCGCTTGTGCGGCGCAAGGGGAAGAACGGCGCCCTGCTCTGCGTCTATATCCTGGTTGTCTTCCTCCTGGCGTCGGTGATGTTTTTCGCCCATGCACTCCGTCACGAGGCCCGGCTGATCCTACGCGACGCCCCGGAGATCATTGTCCAGCGCACGCTTACCGGTCGCCTGCAGCCGATTCCCCTTGCCTATGCCGAAAAGATCGCCGCTATCCGCGGTGTGATGTCGGTAACGCCGCGGCTCTGGGGGTACTACTATGATGGGAACTTCGGGGCCAACTATACCCTCATGGTCCCGGACCACGATGCCCCGGCACCGGGAGAGATCGCCATCGGCAGCGGCATTGCGCGGATGCGCAACCTCTTTGCGAACGATGCCGTAAGCTTCACCGGTTTTGACGGACAGCTCCTGAGCTACCAGGTGGCCAGGGTCCTCGACGAGCCGTCCCAGCTCCTCACGGCAGACCTGATCCTCATGTCCGAGGCGGACTATCGCGCCCTGTCCGGTATTCCCGCCGGCTTTGCCACCGATCTGGCCCTGACGGTGCGCAATCAGAACGAATTCACCACTATCGCGGAAAAGATCGTCCGGCTTCTGCCCGACTGCCGCCCCATCGTCCGGACCGAGATCGAGCGGACCTACGATGCGGTCTTCAGCTGGCGTTCCGGGCTGCTGCTGGTGATCTTCGCCGCCGGGGGGCTGGCCTTCATCATCTTTGCCTGGGACAAGGCAAGCGGCCTCTCTGCCGAGGAGCGCAAGGAGATCGGCATCCTCAAGGCGATCGGCTGGGAGACCTCGGACATTCTGCTGATGAAATTCTGGGAGGGGCAGGTCATCTCCCTGACCGCCTTCCTGGTCGGGACCATCCTGGCGTACCTCCACGTCTTCCATGCCTCCTCGGCCCTGTTTCTGCCGGTCCTCAAGGGGTGGTCCACGCTCTATCCCGAGTTCCGCCTCATCCCGTACATCGACTTGGGCCAGCTGGCGACCCTGTTCCTGTTCACCGTGCTCCCCTACACGGTGGCGACCATCATCCCCTCGTGGCAGGCGGCAACCGTCGACCCCGATGCGGTCATGCGCTCGTGAGGTGCCAACGATGATAGAGGTGGTCGAGGTTACCAAGGTCTTCAATCAGGGCAAGTCCAATGAATTCAAGGCGTTGCGGGAGGTTTCGCTGCAGGTGCGGCTGGGGGAAGTGACGGTGCTCAAGGGGCCGAGCGGCTCGGGCAAGACCACCCTGCTCAGCCTGCTCGGCTGCATGGCGCGTCCCACGGCCGGCCGCATCTTCCTTTCGGGCCGGGAGATCACCTCGCTGCCGGAGCGGTTCCTCACTGGCATCCGGCGGACCACCTTCGGCTTCATCTTCCAGCAGTTCAACCTGATCAAGGGGCTCTCGGTGCTGGACAACGTCATGGCACCGGCCTATCCCACCGACGAGCGGTTTGCGGCCCTCAACCGGCGCGCCCTCGACACCCTGGCCCTGTTCGACCTGCAGCAGAAGGCGGATGCCCGCATCGAGTGGCTTTCGGGGGGGGAGGCGCAGCGGGTCGCCATCGCCAGGGCGCTCATCAACAACCCGACCATTGTCGTTGCCGACGAGCCGACCGCCCACCTGGACACCAGGCTCTCCCACGAGTTCATGGCGATCATGGGGCGGCTCCGGGACGAGGGGAAGACCATCCTGATGGCGAGCCACGATCCGATCGTCTACGAGGCACAGCTGGTGGACCGGATCATCGAGATGCGCGACGGCCGGGTGACCGATCCCCGGCCCTGATCTGCCATTGGGGATGCGGATGCAGCGGCTTTTCAGAAAAGATTCTGGATGTAGCGGGTAAGAGTCTCGCGGCTGGCGGCACCTAACAGCTTGTGTTTGATGGTGCCGCTTCTGTCGATGAAAAAGGTTGCCGGCAGGCCGGTCAGGCCGAACCTGACCCAGACCGCGCGGTTTTTGTCCAGAAGCACCGGGTAGGAGACACCCGTCTGCTCGATGAACTCCTTCGCCTGTTCACGCGAATCCCCCACATTGACGGCAAAGATCTTCAGCCCCTTGCGGCTGTTGCTCCGATAGAGTGCATCCATGGCCGGCATCTCGTCCAGGCAGAAATGGCAGGCGGTGTTCCAGAAATGGATCACCATCGGAGAGCCGGCGCCCTCCTGAGGGAGGCTGTGCGTCCTGCCGGAGAGGTCTGGGAGCGAGAGGGAAGGGGGGGGCGACCCGACCCTGACGGTCGCCCTTTCGGCGGCAAGGGCGCTGCCGGCCAGGGTGAGCGGGCCGGCAGCGGTCAGCAGCATGGCTGCTGCGAGCATCAGGAAGCTGGAACGGGCGATGGGTCGGTTCAGGTGCATCGGGTTCTCCTCAAGCGGTTATGGCGCGGTTTGGACCGGCGACAGCCCCTCAGGGGGGGTGGTGCGTAGCGCACGGCCTTTCCAGAGTTCGTAGATCACGGGATAGACCAGCAGTTCCAGCAGGAACGAGGTGAAGATGCCGCCGATGAGCGGCGCCGCGATATGCTTCATCACGTCGGCTCCGGTTCCAGTGGCCCACATGATCGGCACCAGGCCGAGGAACATGGTGGCGGTGGTCATGAATTTGGGCCTGATCCGTTTCACTGCCCCTTCGATGATCGCCTCGCGAAGCTGGGCGCGGGTTTGCAGTCTCCCGCTCTTGCGGGCTTCTTCGTAGGCAAGGTCCAGGTAGAGCAGCATGAAGACCCCGGTCTCGGCATCGACGCCGAGCAGGGCGATCAGGCCGACCCAGACCCCGACGCTCAGGTGATAGCCGAGGAGCCAGAGGAGGAGGACGGCCCCCACCGCCGAGAACGGGACCGCCAGCATGACGATGGCCGTCTTCACTGCCGAGCGGGTGTTCAGGTAGAGCAGCCCGACGATGAGCAGGAGCGTTATCGGCACCACCATGGTCAGACGCTCTTTCACCCGCTCCATCGCCTCGTACTGGCCGCTCCAGGTCACCGCATACCCCGGCGGCAGCTCGATCTTCTTCAACAGCGGGGTCGCCTCGTCGATATACCCCTGCGGATCGCGGTCCGCCAGGTCGATGTAGACATAGCCGGTCAGCAGGCCATCTTCGTTGCGGATCATGGAGGGGCCGCTCGTGACGCTCACCTCGGCCAGTTCACCCAGCGGTACCTGCCGCTTTCCCCCTTCCACCGGTACCAGCACCTTCTTCAGGCCATTCAGGTCGGCGCGGAAATCCCTCTGATAGCGCACATTGACCGAGTATCGCTCCCGCCCCTGAAAGGCCGTGGTGACGTTGTCGCCGCCGATGGCGCTCTGCACTACCCCCTGGGCCTCATCCATGGAGAGACCGTAGCGGGCCAGCTCCTCACGGTTCCAGGTGATGTCCAGGAAATAGCCGCCGCCGGTCCGTTCGGCAAAGACGCTGCGGGTGCCCCGCACCGTGCGGAGCGTTGCCTCGACCTGGCTGCCGATTTCCTCCATCTCCAGGAGGTTTGCGCCGCTGATCTTCAGCCCCAGCGGGGTGCGGATGCCGGTGGTGAGCATGTCGATGCGCCCCTTGATCGGCATGGTCCAGGCATTGGAGAGGCCGGGGAGTTTCAGCGCCTCGTTCATCTGCTCGATCAGCGCGGCCGTTGAGATCCGGTCCGGGGTGATCCGGCGCAGGACCACCTTCAGCCACTCCGGCGCCCAGGCCGAATACCAGGTGTCCACGCTGCGCCACTGCTCCTTCGGCTTCAGGGTGATCACCGTTTCCAGCATGGAAAGGGGGGCAGGATCGGTGGAGGTCTCGGCCCGACCCGCCTTTCCCAGCACCTGGTCCACCTCGGGGAACTGCCTGATGATCCGGTCGGTCACCTGCAGCAGTTTCTGCGCCTCTCCCACCGAGATCCCCGGCATGGTGGTCGGCATGTAGAGCAGGCTCCCCTCGTCCAGTGGGGGCATGAACTCCGAGCCGAGCCGTAGGGCAAGCGGGGTGACGGCGACGATGCTGAGCAGCGCTCCCCCCAGGATCACCCATTTCTTTCGCAGGGCCCAGGCCGCGACTGGCTCGTAGGCGCGGATCAGGAGCCGGCTGAGCGGATGTTCCTGTTCGGGCTTGAAAGGGGCGGCGGTGAAGAGATTGAGCAGGCGGCTCAATGGCCGGGGCTTGAAGGAGAATTGACGGGTATGGGTCAGCATGACCCGCAGCGCCGGATCGAGGGTGATGGTCAGAAACGCGGCTACCACCATGGCGAGGGTCTTGGTATAGGCCAGCGGCTTGAAGAGCCGCCCTTCCTGGGCCTCCAGGGAGAAGATCGGCAGGAAGGAGACGGCGATCACCAGCAGGGCGAAGAAGCTGGGCCCTCCCACCTCCTTGATGGCGGAGAGGACGATGGAGCGCTGGTCTCCCACCCGTCCCCGCAGCTCCCAGGCTTCCAGCTTCTTGTGGGTCTGCTCCACCACCACGATGGCGGCATCCACCAGGGCGCCGATGGCGATGGCGATGCCCCCCAGCGACATGATGTTGGCATTGACCCCCATCAGCCGCAGCGGGATGAAGGAGATCAACACGGCAAAGGGGATGGTGATGGCCGGGATCAGGGCGCTGGGAGGATGCCAGAGGAAGACGAACACCACCAGCACCACCGTGATGATCACCTCCAGCAGGGTCGAGGTGAGGGTATCGATGGAGCGCCGGATCAGCTCGGAGCGGTCGTAGACCGGCACGATCTTCATGCCGGCGGGCAGCCCCGGCTCGATCTCCCGGATGCGCGCTTTGACCCGGTCGATCACCGTAAGGGCGTTTTCCCCCTGGCGCATGACCACGATTCCCGAAACCACGTCGCCGGTGCCGTTCAGGTCGGCCACGCCGCGGCGAATGTCGGGGCCGATGGTGACGCTGCCCAGGTCCTTCACCCGGATCGGCGTGCCACCCCCTTCGTTCACCGAGACGACGATATTGCCGAAATCCTCCAGGGTCCGGGCATACCCCCGGCCGCGCACCATGTATTCGGTGCCGCCGAATTCCAGGAGCCTGCCGCCTGTCTCGCTGTTGCCGGTCCGTACCGCCTCTGCCACCCGGTTGATGGAGATGCCGTACAGCTGGAGCCGGTTGGGGTCCACGTTCACCTGGTACTGCCGGGCATAGCCACCGATGGGGGCCACCTCGGCCACCCCCGGCACCGCCTTCAGGTAGTAGCGGAGATACCAGTCCTGATAGGAGCGGATATCGGCCAAGCTTTTCGTGCCGGTAGTGTCGACCAGGGCGTACTGGTAGACCCAGCCCAGCCCGGTAGCATCGGGACCGAGTTCGGTCCGTACCCCCTGTGGCAGGCGGGGAAGGACGGCGGAGAGATACTCCTGGGTCCGCGAACGGGCCCAGTAGATATCGGTCCCCTCCTCGAAGATGACATAGACAAAGGAATAGCCGAAGTCGGAGAAGCCCCGGACAGTCTTTACTTTGGGGGCGCCGAGCATGGCCGAGACAACGGGATAGGTGACCTGGTCCTCGATGATATCGGGGCTGCGATCCCAGCGTGAATAGATGATCACCTGGGTGTCGGAGAGATCGGGAATGGCGTCCATCGGGAGATGGCGTAGCGACCACCAGCCCCAGACCGCCGCGATGACCGCGATGATCAGGACAAGAAAGCGGTTATGGGCGCAGAACTCGATGACGCGATCAATCATGTGAATGCTCTGCTCCCTGCATGGGCGGCATGGGGGGTGGCTGTGGTGCGGGCTTCCCTGCAGGCATGGCCGGCATCGACTGCATGGGAGCAGCTTCTTTTCCCATCGGCATAGGCATCTGCATCGATTCCTGCATTGACCCCGTGTGTGTCATACCCTCATCTGCAGGCGACTTCGCCTTTTTCCCGGCAGCGGGCATGGTGCCCATACTACCCTTGTTGGCGGGCATCTCCATGGCGCCGTGGTCATGCCCTGCGCCATGCATGTCGTGCATCGGCGCTGCAGTCGGCTTGGCTCCCGGCGATCCGGTGGTGGAAGAGGGCTTGCCTCCCTTTTTCAGAAAATCCCTTTTGCAGGTGTCCGAACAGAAATAATAGGTGGTGCCGCCGGATTCCAGGAAGTTGCCGGCAGCGCGCGCCTTTGCCTCATCTACGTACATGCCGCAGGACGGGTCAAGGCTGGCCGGGCCGGTGATCCCCGATGCGGCCGTCTTCATCCGGCTTTCCGAGTCGATGAGGAAGGTGCCGGAGACCACAATCCGTTCGCCTGGTTTGAGCCCGGAAACGATCTCCACCCGGTTGCCGAAGCTCCGGCCGGTTTCCACCTCGCGCGGTTCGAAGAGACCGGCGCTCTTTTCGACAAAGACGGTCTTTTTCAGACCGGAGTCGAGCACCGCCTCGCTGGGAACCGCAAGCATTTCCGGTAGGGAAACCGGCAGCTCCACATCCACGAACATGTCCGGGCGGAGGATGTAGCCGGGGTTGTCCAGCTCCAGCCTCACCTTTAGCGTCCTGCTGGCGGCATCGAAGAGCGGCGGTACTTTTGAGACCCGTGCCGTAAAGGTCCGGTTCCTGCCCGGGAGCGAGACCGTCACCAGTCTGCCCGGTTTCATCTGATCGACCTCGGCGCCATAGGTATCGACCAGGATCCAGATCCGGGAGATATCGGCGATCCGGTACAGCTCCTTGCCCCGCTCGAAACGCTGCCCCGGCGATACGTTCCGGACGAGGACGAGCCCGTTGGCCGGCGAATCGATATCGATGTTCTCCGTGTACTTGCGGGTTTTGATCATCTCTGCGATCTGCCGGTCTCCCATTCCCAGGTTGCGCAGGGAATCCCGGTACTGTTTGAGGCTCAGGTTGAACTGCTGCATCTGGTCCTTCTGCTGCTGGTTGGCTGCGGGGCTCCCCCCCTGGACCCGGTCCATGGAGGTAAGAGCGTAGAGGAGTGCCTGGCCGGCGGAGAGGAATTCCGAACTGTAGAAGGTCGCCAGCACTTCGTTTTTGCGGACAAAACTGCCGGTGGTATTGCTGCCGACCGAGGTGATCCAGCCGTCGATGGTGGCATTGATGACGTATGTCCGCATTTCATCGACAGCGACACGCCCCGGTAGCCGCAACAGCTGGCTGCCGGCGCTCTTCTCCACTGTGGCCAACTTGACGCCGATGATCTGGAGTTTTTCCGGTGACACCCGGACCGTACCGGGAGGGAGAGCGGTGTCACTCTTACCGACGGTGCCGTCAGCGTAGACCGGTTCCAGCGGCATGCCGCAGTCGGGTGCGATCCCCGGCTTGTCCGAGGTGTAGGAGGGGTGCATCGGGTCCACATAGTGGAGGATCTTCCGGCCTGCAGCAGTGGAAGCCGTGCCGGAACTGCGATAGCTGATCCATGCCCCGGCCAGGAAGGAGACCCCCATCAGCAGCAGGATGACGAGGATGACCAGGCGTCTGTTCATGAATCTGTACCCTTGTCTATGGCAGGAGCGGTCCCGGTTGCGTCTGTTTTATCGGGTGTGGCCACCTCCCATACATGGAATTCGCCGTCAAAGGCCAGCCGGGCCCGGTGGTCGGTGTAGGTCGCCATCAGCCGGTTAACCAGGAGGAGGCAGTTCTCTGCCGAGGGCTGGTCGGGTGGGATGGAGAGAAAGGCGTCCACCACGGCCTTGAGGACGCCGCCGCAGTCGATCGGTTCTTCCAGGTAGTGAATCCCCTGAGCGATGAGGAGCGAGGCATCGAGGATGACATCGAGCGGGGGGAGCTGCTGTGCGGCCAGGACCTCCTCGGCAAGGGTGAGGCTTTCTCTGAGCTGTTTCCGGGCTTCCTTCGGCGACAGTTCAAGCTGCCAGTGGCCGATAAACCAGTCACAGGCGGCATTGAGGGCCGGGATGACCAGCAGGAAGAGGCGCTTGTTTTCCTGGGGGGCGAACTGGCTGGTTGCCGAGAAGACCGGGTGGACCTTTTCGCAGAAATAGGCGTGTCCCAGCTCGTGCAGATAGTCAAGGTCGCTGCTCTTGTTGTGCAGTTTGTCCGGCATCAGGATAATATGGGATTGGGTGCGGGGATAGGAGACCACGCGGATCACCGGCATCTCGTGGGGCTGTTCGAGGACCGGCCATTCAAGCTCGCTACGCACCTGTCTTATGAGGCTCTTCAAGGACTTCTTTTTCATCGTTTTCTCCGGAGTAGGATCTGTCTGCCTGTTGCCAGGGATAGAAAAAAGAGTAGAGATTCCTTCCCCGTTGTCAAGCTTTGCCATGCCTGCATGGGCAGATGAAAAAAGCCCCGGTGCCGAGGCGCCGGGGCTGGCAACTGCCATGAATGAGCAGGACGGAGGGGTAACCCCCGTCACGATCAGGTTGCGGTGATAGTCACCGATGATTTCAGCCCGGTGCTGTCGGTTACGGTGTAAGTGAGCTTGATCGGTGCTGCCGGCGCAATGACCAGTGTCGGCAGTGTCACGTCGAAGCCGGTTGCGGTGGTGACCGCAGCAGGGGCCGGGTAACCGGCATCGCTGGAGGTTGCTACGATAGAGGCGATGGTGCTGCCGGCCGCCAGGGTGACGGCAAAGCTGAGCAGCGGTGTAGCCGGTGCGCCGGTAACCGTGGCAGCGGCGGAGGTCGGCAGGATGTTCGGCCGTTGCGGGTTCACTCCGGTGATGACTAGCGGCCGCATCATGTCGTGTTCTTCGTGCTCCAGGATGTGGCAGTGGTACACGAACTCGTTGGCCTGCGGGATGACCGTTGCTGCCGCGCCCATGGGCCGGTCGCTGAACGGTACGGTGAACGGCACCGCTGACATGTCCCACTTGAAGATCACGGAGGTGACCTCGCCTGGGTTCATTCTGACGGTTTCTTTCCATCCCATCTCGTTTGGCTCTGGTCCGCGGGCGACACCGGTGGGGGTGAACCTGCCCGAAACCACCTTGAAGGGCTGGCGGGAAATGACCTGGCAGTCCTGCAGGTGGAAGTGGATCGGGTGGGTATCCGCGGTCAGGTTGAAAATTCGCCATACCTCGGTGGTGCCGGCGGCGATGACTTCCGTGGCCGGTGCCAGGTAGTCGAGGCCGAAGCCCTTGCCGACCAGGGCTGGTTTGGTGGTGCCAATAGTCTGACGCAGACGGCCGTAGACATCGAAGTCTTCGTTCAGGGTCAGGTCGCGTAACGGCGTGCCTGCCGGCACGGTCAACGGGCCACCTGCTACGGCTGCGGGTGTGGCGAGCGGTGGCGGATCCATTGGCGGCAGAGTCGGCAAGCCAACCTGCGGATCGACAACGGTACCTGCCTTCACCCGGAAACGGAGTATGTTTCTCGTGTCGATGGTCGATCCGAGCACGGCTGCTGGGGTTGCCGGGTTGCCGGCAAAGTAGTCGTTGCTGGGCGGACCGGCAGGGAATGGGCCTGGGGCGTCGTTGTAGAAGACGAACTCGGTGCCGGGCGCGTAAGCGCTGAAGTCGATAATGAAATCGGCACGCTCGGCGCAGCCGATGATCAGGTTACCGGTAAAGGTTGCCGGGTTGAAGGGGACAAAGCCTCCCGGGAAGACGACCGGAGCCTGGAGGTAGCCAGCTTCCGTGCCGATCTGGATGATCTGCGGCCCCGGCAGCGGTGCTGCGGCAACGGCGACGTTGGCGACATAGTCGTACTGGCTGGCAGGGGCAAGCGTCTTCGGATCGGTGACGACTTCGCAGTTCGGCTGTACCTGCAGCATGCTGATGTTGAGGAACCGCGCATTGCAGGCGTTGAGCAGCATGAAGCGGAAGCGGCGCGGTTCCACCTCGACCACCGGGGCGACCGTGCCGTTGCAGAGCATGGTGTCGCCGAAGAATTCCGGGATGCAGGATGGATTGGGAGGAGTCAGGTAACCACGCCCTTTTTTGAGTCTGAAGAGTTTCGGGTCGTAGATATGCTCGTACCAGAGGCTGCCGGGGGTCTGCGCCCGTGCCGGGGCAACCGTTGCCCAGGTGGGATCGGTGACCAGGGTGCCGTTTACCGGATCGCCGTTGACGAAGACCTTGTCCTGGTAGACCAGCGGGATGAGACTGGTGACCGGCGGGATGGAGGTGCCGAGCGCCTGCTCTTGGGCCAGGTCGAGGCAGAGATAGCCGGTCGCCACGCCGGCATAGGCATTGATACGGGTGATGCCGTGGGCATGGTCATGGTACCACATGAGCCGGGTGCTCTGGTCGTTGGTGTAGTAGTAGTCGGCCTGGCCAAGGACCATCGGATCGGCTGTGTCGAACAGGCTGCCCGGGCCGTTCTTGAAGCTGAGCCCGGTGCCGCCGGCATTGTTGGGAGTCCACCAGTCGAACGGGCCGCCGTCGCTGATCCAGGGGATGAAACCACCATGGAGGTGAACGGCAATCCTGTTCTGCGCAACACCGAGACCGGTACCGGGGATGGAATTGTCCACCGGGATAATGTGGGTTGCGGGGAGAGTGTTGGTCATGCGGATTCTGGTTGCCGTGCCGCGGGCTGCAATAATAGCTCCACCCAGATGACGCTTCACCGGGTTGTTGGTGTCATGGTAGCCCCAGAGGGTGGTCGGACCCATGTCGGGGTGCAACTGGTCGGTGAATTCGCTCGCCGTCACGTTGTACTTCAGGGTGTCAGCAAAGGCCGGGTCGGGAGTCCCGTCGAGAACCGGGATGCCGCCCGGATCGTTGGCATAGAATGCCGTGTTGGGTATCAGCCCCAGTACCATGGGGGGAAGCGCCAACCCACGCAGCAGGTAGGACCGGCTCTTCAGGAGCGCCGGGCTCTGGGCGATGGCTTGGGCATTGTTCGTTCCCAGCCAGCGAACCGGCATCGGCAGCATGGTTGCGCCAGCGGCCAGGGCACTGATCTGGAGGAACTTTCTTCGGGAGATTCCTTTTCCGTTCTGTTCGGATGCGGCCATGTCCTTATCTCCTCTCAAACTTAAAATATGAATCGCGTAGTCTTGTTGGTGAGATAAAAAGGATCATTTTTGTCTCATTCATCTATCCTACCCGAAATGGGTGGGTGGGATAGATAAAGATTCACTACTGTTTGCTGCTTCTAAACCTGCGTACCAGCCCGAATCCTGCAATCCCGATTCCGATAAGGGCAAATGTCGACGGTTCGGGAACTGCTGAATATGCCATTGTGTCGGCTCCGAGTATGAGCACGTCGCCAGTGGACATGAGAGCTTCGAATTCCGGAGTCAACATGTTTCCAGTGGCATTAGCCGGATCAAAATATGAATCAACAAAATACGTAAAAGGAGAGCTGTTCGTTTCCAGATTCAAAGCGGTGTTTACTGCAAAGGTCCAGAAGGCAGATACTCCGGAGAGCACGTCGCCTGCGGTGGAATCGTAAGCACCAAATTCCAGGATATTGCTGGTAGTGTCAAAAGACAGATACAGAGAATCGGTAAAGTTGCCGGCAAATTGGTTGTAGGCAATGGTATTCGCTGGCTCGGGGTATGCGTCAGGTCCGAGCGTAACGGAACCGGACAGACCGAGGATATAGGTGATGCCGCTTATGGATGTTTTGTCTACGGATGAGGATGCGTCTGACTGCAGAGTAATGTTGTAGGCCACCTCATTGAATACCGGATCACCGCCGTTCAGGTCTCCATACCCGTATCCACTCAGGGTATATGATGAGGGAATTGCCAGGGCTGTTGATGCCCAGAGACCACAGATGAGAAGGGCTATGGCAAGTACGGAACCGATGGAACGTTGTGTTTTCATGATGTTACCTCCTTGAAAGAAGTGGAGCTGCATCCGGCAGCTTCCTGAATTGAATCTTATTCCCTATGTGTCGTGGTGAAGCGATCTTCCATACAAAAAGAGTCCTGTTACCCACCTTAAGCAATTGCGGTGCCATCAGTAAAACGCTGTGTGAACTCGCTGATTTTCTTAAGTGCCAAATCCGTTACTACCTGTTTCATCGAGGATTATGCCATTAGAATGTAAAAATTCCCGACCGGGTGGATTGGATACAGCGTGAGGGATTTCATACGGTACTTGTCTGAGAATCATAAATATAACCAGATATAATTATTATGCTAAGAAGTATGTTTCCGCATGCAACGAGTGTAAATGGTGTATGCACATACCAAAAACAGCTTCATTTGTCGTGTAAACAATACCAACATTACGATATTGTAATTATGTTTTAATAAGTTTTCCGATTGTGGTATCCGGTGTATTGTGTTAGGTATTTCAGTGGGTTAACGTTTATTGCGGAGATGGCTGCACCGATGGGACGTGACGACCGAGGAGGGAATGTGGAGGAGATAATCGATTTGCGCAGCGACACCGTGACCCGGCCCTCTGCGGCAATGCGCCGGGCCATGGCAGAGGCCGAGGTGGGGGACGATGTCTATGCCGAGGACCCGACAGTCAACCGGCTGGAGAGGCAAGCTGCGGAGCTTTCAGGAATGGAGGCGGCCCTTTTCGTTGCCAGCGGTACCCAGGGGAACCTCCTGGCGCTGCTGTCCCATTGCGCCCGGGGAGATGAATATATTGCCGGGCAGACGGCCCACTGTTATCGCTGGGAAGGGGGAGGCGGCGCGGTATTCGGCGGTATCCAGCCGCAGCCGCTGGATTTCGAACCGGACGGCACCCTCGACCCGGACCGGATCGAGGCGGCGATCAAGCCGGACGACTGCCACTATGCGCGGACCAGGCTGGTCTGCCTGGAGAACACCCAGGCCGGCAAGGTGCTCCCGCTCGGTTATTTCCCCCGCCTGCGCGCATTGGCTGACCGTCACCGGCTCAGGCTCCACCTGGATGGTGCCCGGCTCTTCAATGCCGCGGTGAAGCTGGGGGTGCCGGTTGATGCGATCACCTGCCATCTGGATACGGTCAACATCTGCCTCTCCAAGGGGTTGGGTGCTCCCGTGGGTTCGGTCCTGTGCGGTGACCGCGAGGTGATCGCTACGGCACGCCGCTGGCGCAAGGTGGCCGGGGGAGGAATGCGCCAGGCCGGTATCCTGGCGGCTGCGGGAATCTTCGCCCTGGAGCGCAACGTGGCGCGCCTAGCCGATGACCATGTCCATGCGCGGCTTTTGGCTGAGGGGTTGGCCGGTATCGACGAACTGGAGGTCGACCCGGCAGAGGTCCAGACCAACATGCTCTTTGTGACCGTTGCCAAGGGGGACCCTGCGGAGCTGGAGCGTCACCTGCAGGAGCAGGGAATTATCATCCGCGCCGGTCGAACCCTGCGGATGGTCACCCACCTTGACGTGACAGAGCAAGGGATCGTGAGGGCGGTCAGGGAGTTCAAGGCGTTTTTCAGGCGATAGGCAGAACGCGGCTGCCTTTGCGGTTTAACCGTTTTGCGCCGGGAACTTCCTGGAGAGCTGCGATTGACAAGCCGAGAGTAGATTCAGGAAAGGGGGGAGCTGCAGGCAGCCCCCCTTTTCCAGTTTCGATCGCTGCAGAACCGTTGTAATGAGGCCAAGACCCGGTACACTGTGCAGTGAGAGCCCATCTGTTGGGAGGAGTTGTCATGAATCAGTCGATATGGAAACCCCTGATCATCTTTTTCGTCATGATTGCGGCCATGAACCTGCTCTATGCCGCGCTCGTCCAGCAGAAGGGGGCTGGTGAGATCAGTTACAGCCGCTTCCGCCAGGAACTGGCCCAGGACAACATCAAATCGGTTGCCATGAAAGGGCATTCGGTCAAGGGGGAATTCCGGCGAAAGATCACCGTGGAACTGACAGTGCAGGGGGGGACTGTGAAACGGGAGCTGACCGCATTCCTTACGGTGCTTCCCGCCATTGCCGATCCCACGCTCATGACCGACCTCTCTGCCCGCAATGTCGAGGTGACCGCCATCTCCACCGAGCCGTCACCGCTTCTCAATGCCCTCATCTATACCCTTCCCTGGATTCTCATCATTGCCATATGGTTCATCGGCATGCGCAGCGCCAAAGCGCAGGGACCCGGCTCGTTTCTGGGCGGGTTTGCCCGTTCCGGGGCACGGGTCTATCCGGTCGGCGAGCAGGTCAAGGTGACCTTCGACGATGTGGCGGGCATGGAGAGCAGCAAGCAGGAGTTGAAGGAGATCGTCGACTACCTGAAGGACCCGAAGCGGTTTCAGAGCCTGGGAGGGAAGGTCCCCAAGGGGGTCCTGCTGGTCGGGCCGCCGGGAACCGGCAAGACCCTGCTGGCGCGGGCAGTTGCCGGGGAGGCCGGGGTAGCCTTTTTCTCCATTTCCGCCTCCCAGTTCATCGAGATGTTTGTCGGCGTTGGCGCCAGCCGGGTGCGTGATCTCTTTGCCAGCGCCAAGAAGTCCGCACCGAGCATCATCTTCATCGACGAGCTCGATGCCGTGGGGCGGAGCCGCGGCGCCGGGTTCGGCGGCGGCCACGACGAGCGCGAACAGACCCTGAACCAACTCCTTTCCGAGATGGATGGATTCGATCAGCATGAGGAGGTCATTGTCCTTTCGGCGACCAACCGCCCCGATGTCCTCGATCCGGCGCTGCTCCGTCCCGGCCGCTTCGACCGGCATGTGGTGATCGAGCGTCCCGACTGGCGGGACCGGGAAAAGATCCTCCAGGTGCATGTCAGGAAGATCCCGCTCGACCCTGCCGTGGACCTGGCCATCATCGCCCGTGGAACGCCGGGAATGACCGGCGCCGACCTGGAAAACCTGGTCAATGAGGCAGCCATCACGGCTGCACGCGAGCAGGCCGAGAAGGTGACGCTGGACCACCTGGAGCGGGCCAAGGACAAGATCCTGATGGGGGGGGAACGGAAGATGGTCATCTCTCCCCTGGAGAAACGGATCACCGCCTACCACGAGGCAGGCCACACCTTGGTGGCAAAGTATCTTCCGGGCACCGATCCGATCCACAAGGTGACCATCATCCCACGCGGCATGGCCCTGGGGATTACCCAGCAGCTTCCCGAGGACGACCGTTACCACTATCCCAAAAGCTATCTGGAGAGCAGGCTGGCCGTGGCACTGGGGGGGCGGATGGCGGAGCGGCTGGTGTTCGGCGAGGTCTCTACCGGGGCCCAGAGCGACCTGAAGATGGTGACCGATCTGGCGGAGAAGATGGTCTGCCAGTGGGGGATGAGCGACAAGGTGGGGCCCATGACCTTCAGCCGGGGAGAGGAGCACCCGTTCCTGGGACGAAAGCTGGCGGAGGAGAAGAGTTTTTCCGAGGAGATGGCATGGCTGATCGATCAGGAGATTTCTGTCATCATCCGGCAGGCTGAGGAGAAGGCCGAGCAGCTCCTGGTGGCCAATCGGCCCAAGCTGGACCTTTTGGCGGCTGCGCTGCAGGAAGAGGAGACCCTGGACGGTGCTCGGGTCGAGCAGATTCTGGCAAAGGGCTGAAATGGCCGTAAAAACAGCGGGCAGACCTTCGGGGGAGCTGGTAACGGCAAAACAGACATTCGTATCGACTTTTGTGTCAACCTCCGGCCGTTTGTTGCGTTGTAAAATATATCAATTTGCAGAACGAAAGGAGATTGGCAATGATGCGATTATGGCAGAAGATGGCTCTGGTTGCGGTGTCGGTGGGTATGGCAGCGCTTTCCGTGGAAGCCTTTGCCCAGACAGCAGAACAGGATACTGCTCCGGTCGTGAAACGTGGAACGGGACGGATGGCGAGGGATACGGTGGCAAAGCGGCTCGGTCATCTGACCCGACGCCTCGGCCTCACTCCGGAGCAGCGCGCAGAGATCAAGCCGATCCTGGAAGCGGAAGCGGTTCAACTGAGGGCGATCCGCGCAGACGGTGGTCTGACAAGGGATGAGCGGCGACAGAAGATCCAGGCGCAGCATGATGCAACCTACGACAAGATCCATACGTTCCTGACCCCGGAACAGCAGCAGAAACACGATGCCCTGCGCGATGAATTCCGCGAACGGCGCCGTCCGACCTCGGCAAAACCTGCTCCGGCCGGACAGTAACGGCAACTCTCCCCTCCGGCCTTTTCCCACCTTCGTGATTCTGAAGGAATGAGGAGACTCGCTGCGGACCGATAAAAAAAGCCCCCGGCGTTCCAACAAGGAGCGCCGGGGGCTTTTTGGGTCTTGAGAGAGTGGCACGCAACGTGCCGCAATCGTTAATGCTCTGCTATTCACCCAGATAGGTGTAACCGAGCAGCGTCTTGTCCAGAAGTTCGAGGAAATGGCTGCTCTCCTCGATGGAGACCTTGCGCAGGGCCACGTTTTTCTCCAGGGTGTGGCGTACGTGCTTGAGGATCTCCGGTCCCTTATACTGGACGTATTTGAGGCTTTCCCAGGTGGCGTCGCCGTTGATGACCGTGTCGATCTGGTAGCCGGTCCGCTTGTTGAAGGTGACATGGACGGCGTTGGTGTCGCCGAACAGGTTGTGCATGTCCCCCAGGATCTCCTGGTAGGCTCCGATGAGGAAGAAGCCGATGAAGTAGGACTCCCCCTTGCGGATCTTGTGCAGCGGCAGGAACTTGGTCCGCCCCTGCTCGCCGACGAAACTGGTGATCTCGCCGTCCGAATCGCAGGTGATGTCGGCTATCGAGGCCATGACATCGGGTCGCTGGTTCAGCCGCTGGATCGGCACGATGGGGAAGAGCTGGTCGATGGCCCAGGAGTCGGGGATCGACTGGAAGAGGGAGAAGTTGGCAAAATAGGTCTGGCGCAGGCTCAGGTGGAAATTCTGCAGCTCCTCCGGGATCGGCCTGATCTTTTCCACGATGCTGTTGATCTTGCGCAGGATCTTGCTGTAGAGCCACTCGGCGATTGCCCGGTCGTTGAGGGTTAGGTAGCCCAGGTTGAAGAGGCTCACCGCTTCCTGGATGAGCTGTACCGTGTCGTGGTAGTCTTCGCGAAGGGAATAGCGGTCGATGCTCTTGTAGATGTCCAACAGTTTCTTGACCGTTGGGGCGAGCTTCTCGGCGCTGTTCAGCATCTCCTCGAAATCGGGCATGGTGTTGGAGGTGTTGGTGTCCAGCACGTTGGTGACCAGTACCGAGTAGTGGGCGACCGTTGCCCGGCCCGATTCGGAGATGATGTTGGGGCATTCCACCCCGGCATCTTCGCAGATGTTCTTGATTTGGTAGATGACGTCGTTGGCGTATTCCTCGATGGAGTAGTTGACGCTGGAGAAATAGCTGGACTTGGAGCCGTCGTAATCGACCCCCAGGCCGCCGCCGATATCCACGTATTCGATGCCGACGCCGAGCTTCTTCATCTCGGTGTAGATCCGGGTCCCTTCGATGAGGGCACTCTTGATCTTGTCGATCTTGGTGATCTGGCTGCCGATGTGGAAGTGGAGGAGCTTTACGCAGTCGATGAGACCGTGCTCCTCCAGCATGCCGATGGCGGCGATGATCTCGGACATGCGAAGGCCGAACTTGGCATCCTCGCCCCCCGAGGTGGCCCACTTGCCGGTCCCCTTGGAGGAGAGCTTGACGCGGATCCCCAGTTTCGGCATGATGCCGGTCTTCTTGGAGATGGCAATGATCTTTTCCAGCTCGAACATCTTCTCCACCACGATGGTGATGTCGTAGCCGATCTTGGTGGCGTAGAGGACCGTCTCGATGTATTCGGTGTCCTTGTAGCCGTTGCAGATGATCGGGATGCCGTTGCCGGTGGCAAAGGAGATGCCGATCACCAGTTCCGGCTTGGAACCGACCTCCAGGCCGATGTTGTAACGCTTGCCGTACTGGGCGATCGCCTCGACCACCTGGCGCTGCTGGTTCACCTTGACCGGGTAGAAGGTCTGGTAGCGGGCAGGGTAGTCGTTTTCCTGGATGGCGTTCTTGAACACGCGGTTGATGCTGGCAATCCGCCCCTGGAGGACGTCCATGAAGCGGAGGAGGATCGGGGGCTTGATCTTCCGTTTGATCAGGTCGTCGATGAGCGCCCGCAGGTCGATGGAGTGCTTGGAGGTCGGCGAGGGGTGGACGCAGACGTTCCCCTTCTTATTGATGGAGAAGAGGTCAGCCCCCCAGTTGTCCAGGTTGTAGATTTTGGCGGAATCATTAATCGACCATCGCTCCATATACTCTCCTAGGGCGGTGCCATATTCGCGCCCTGACGCCGCCGATTCGTCGGTCCGCTCCTCGGCGTAGCGCTGCTACGCCTGCGGCCGGCCCTCCTCATCGACGCCGTCATCATCGCGAATCTGTCACCGCTGTGGTGTCGTCTAAATCGTAAGCCTTGCTTTTTCCCCAGGGGCGGGAGATTTTGATTCGGTCTGCGACCTCGCCCTGCGGGCAGCCTTCGCTGTCCAATTTGCTTCGCAAATTGTGGCCAGATCGGCGTCGGCCCGCAGAAACCGTGCCGAAACGTAGCAGCGCTGCGTTGAGGCGGGGTTTCGAGGACACGGCGTCGAGATGGTCGGAAGATATCGCCCCCCCTAAGACAGCCTGCACTTGAAGTCTTCGTACCCAAAGCTTCGCACCACCTTCAACTCGCCGGTTTCTGGCTCATAGGTGCAGATGGATGGGTGCCGGATACCGTTGAAGGTGGTGGTCTTTACCATGGTGTAATGGGCCATATCCTCGAAGGCCAGCCGGTCGCCGGGCCTGAGCGGCCGGTCAAAGGACCAGTCGCCGATCACGTCGCCGGCCAGGCAGGAAGGGCCCCCCAGCCGGTAGGTGTGGGCCTTGACGCCGGGATCGCAACCTCCGGTGATTCCGGGCCGATAGGGCATCTCCAGGATGTCCGGCATGTGGCAGGTGGCGGAGACGTCCAGGATGGCGATCTCCATGCCGTTGTCCACCACGTCCAGTACCTCGGAAACCAGGATGCCGGTGCCGATGGCGATTGCCTCCCCAGGCTCCAGGTAGACTTCCACACCGTATTTGTCCCGGAAATGCTTCACCAACTCCACCAGTCCGTCGATGTCATATCCTTCCCGGGTAATGTGGTGCCCGCCCCCAAGGTTCAGCCATTTCATAGTGGGGAGAAACTCGCCGAACTTTTCCTCAAAGGCGCTGGCGGTCCGCTCCAGCGGCTCGAAGAGCTGTTCGCAGAGGGTGTGGAAATGGAGCCCCTCTACCCCTGTCAGCGACCTGCCGTCGAACTGCCGCCGGGGGATGCCGAGCCGCGACAGGGGCGCGCAGGGGTCGTAGATGGCGGTATGCCCCTCGGAGTGCTCCGGGTTCACCCTCAGTCCGATGGAAACGCCGCTTTTTTCCCAGAGCGGCCGGAAGCGCTCCAACTGGCCAAAGGAGTTGAAGACCAGGTGGTTGGATATCTCCAAAAGCTCGATGACGTCCCGTTCGCTGAAGGCGGCAGCGAACGAATGCACCTCGCCGCCGAACTCCTCCCGCCCGAGTCGTGCTTCCCACGGGCTGCTGGCGCAGACCCCCTGCAGGGTTTCGCGGATGATCGGGAAGACGCTCCACATGGCAAAGGCCTTGAGCGCCATCAGGATCTTTGCGCCGCTCCTTTTCTGCACTTCATCCAGGATCGCCAGGTTATGGCGCAGCCGTCCCAGGTCCACCACGTAGGCCGGGGAGGGGGCGAGCTCAAGGATTTTCGGGATGTCGATACCGGTCATGCGATCATCCTTGCTGAGCGAATCGCTACTTGTTGTGTCCCTTGCCGTGGCTCTTTCCCTTTCCTTTGCTTTTGCCGGGAGAGTTATATGCCGCCTCCGGACTACCGGTAAAGTGAAGGTTCCCGTTTTTCAAGGCATGGAATGCGGCGGAGCCGGGTTTTATCCCCAGTTCCTTGGCAATGGCGCCCCACCCTTTCTTCCGGTTCGGGGTATAGATCTCCACGACCCGTTCCGGCGCTGTTCCCGCCATCTTGCCGAGCTGAAAGACCATGAATGCATCGGCAGGCTCGCGCACCGTCTGGATGACGGACTGTACCTGCGCGACCGGCACTCCGAACTGGGTGCTGACTTTTGCCGAAAACCCCGGCAGATCGGCCCGGGCCTGAATGTTGATGCTGGCAAGGAAATCCTCGAGACCGCCGGCAAAGGCAGCAAGCGGAGAAAGCATGAACAGGATCTGACACAGCAGTATCAATCGTTTCATTATCATACCTCCTTGGTGTTGGAGACGTTACAGCTCCGGCCATTCGCCTTCGACCACCACCTCCGGCAGTCCCATGGGGCCGAGCTCCTTGAGGAAGACCTCCGGATCGAACTGCTCCATGTTCCAGACCCCTGCTGCGTGCCACTTGCCGGTCAGCATCATGATGGCGCCGACCACGGCCGGCACGCCGGTGGTGTAGCTGATGGCCTGGGACTGGACCTCCCGGTAGCAGGCCTCGTGGTCGCAGATGTTGTAGATGTAGACCTGTTTCCGCTTCCCGTCTTTGATACCACGGGCGATGACGCCGATGCAGGTCTTTCCCTTGGTCAGCGGCCCAAGGCTGCCGGGATCGGGCAGCAGCGCCTTCAGGAACTGGATCGGCACGATCTTCTGCCCCTGGAACTCAACCTCGTCGATGCGGGTCATGCCGACGTTCTGCAGCACCTCCAGGTGCTTGAGGTAGTTGTCGGAGAAGGTCATCCAGAACTGGGCCTTTTTGATGGTCGGGATATGCTTGACGATGGACTCCATCTCTTCGTGGTAGAGACGGTAGATGTTCATCGGCCCGATCCCTTCGGGGAAGTCGAAGACCCGCTTGGTGGCAAGGGGCGGGGACTCCTGGAATGCACCGTTTTCCCAGTGGCGGCAGGTGGCGGTCACCTCGCGGATGTTGATCTCAGGGTTGAAGTTGGTGGCAAAGGGCTGGCCGTGGGAGCCGGCGTTGGCATCGATGATATCGAGCTCCTCCACCACGTCCAGGTATTTCTTGGCTGCCAGAGCGGTGTAGACGTTGGTGACGCCCGGATCGAAGCCGGAGCCGAGGAGCGCCATGAGCCCCTTCTCCTTGAAGCGTTCCTGGTAGGCCCACTGCCAGGAATATTCGAACTTTGCCGTGTCCAGAGGCTCATAGTTGGCGGTGTCCAGGTAATCGACGCCAGTCTCCAGGCAGGCATCCATGATGTGCAGGTCCTGGTAGGGGAGCGCCACGTTGATGACGAGCCCGGGCTGGAGCTCTTTGATCAGGGCCACCAGTTCGGGCACGTTGTCGGCATCCACCCGGGCGGTTTTGATGCTGTTGCCGAGCTGGGCGGCAATGGCGTCGCACTTGGACCTGGTGCGGGACGCCAGGGTGATCTCACTGAAGATATCCCTGCGCTGTGCGCATTTGTGGGCAACAACCTGACCGACGCCGCCGGCGCCGATGATAAGGACTTTGCTCATATGCCAACCTCCGGTATTTGTGCTGGACCCTTCCCAATATTCCTTACCGATAATTCTGTCAAGTTAAAAGTTTAGCACCTTACTGCTGCCTGGAAAAGCGTGGGAGCGGTTACGGTGCAAAAGCTGTTGACTTGTCGAAAATGTTCTATACCCTTGGGCAGAAAGGGAACAAGGTCCATTGGGGAGGTGACACGGCATGCTGGACGGAAAGCAGATCGGATTTATCGGTGGCGGCAACATGGCAGAGGCTTTGATCCGCGGTTTGGTGCAGGGAGGGGTGGCTGCCGGCTCTCTGCGGGTTGCCGAACCGTTGCAGAGGCGCAGGGAGTATCTGGCTGACCGCTATCAGGTGGAGGTCAGCGAGAACAATGCGGCGGTCGTCGAACGATGCGATGTGCTGCTCATGGCGGTAAAGCCGCAGGTCGCTTCGGCAGCCCTGGGAGGGATCAGTGCACAGCTGACAGCCGAGAAGCTCCTCATTTCCATGATGGCCGGTGTGCCTTCTGCAGCCTTGGAAGCGGCATTTCTCCAGCCGGTCAGGGTGGTGCGGGTCATGCCCAATACGCCGGCACTGGTGCTGCAGGGAGCCACCGGCATAGCACCGGGAGCCCATGCGCTTGAGCAGGACTTGGCCGTAACCCAGGCCATCTTCGGCATGGTAGGAAAGTGTTGGGTGGTGGACGAGCGGCTGATCGATGCGGTTACCGGTCTGTCGGGGAGCGGGCCCGCCTATGTTCTGACCTTTATCGAGGCCCTGTCCGATGCAGGGGTGAAAAACGGGCTGCCGCGGGAGACCGCCTTTGGCCTGGCCCTGCAGACGGTACTCGGTACGGCATCTCTTTTGGCTGAAACCGGAGATCATCCTGCTGTCTTGCGCGAGAAGGTGACTTCCCCAGGAGGAACCACCATTGCCGGGCTCAAGGCCCTGGAGATCGGCAGCTTCCGCGGGACGGTGATGCAGGCCGTGGACGCTGCCACGGCCCGCTCGGTGGAGTTGGGCAAAAAGGCGTGAACATTTGGACGGTGAATCATGGGCGATGAAGTGGAGGCGAAAAAGCACCCCTGCCCGGATTGTCACTTCTGCCAGTGGTGCAGCGACGACCGGTGCCGGCTCTGCCTCGGTCAGGGATGTCCTGCCGGGAAGAAGCTCTCCCTGCAGGAGCAGATTGAGCTGTTCGAGTCGCTCAACCGCCCTGAAGCAGCCAGGGAGAAGCGGTAACCGTTAGTAAACGATGTTCCGTTTGGGCGCCGTACCGGCCAGGATCCGGGCAAATGCAGTGCCCTGGTCGGCATTGATGAGCAGATAGCGCGGCAGTTTCATGATCGAATCGTTTGCCCCGGCATGGCGCCGTTCTATGGTGAAACTGGCAATGTAGCCGGCAGCAGCAGCCCTGCCGAGCAGGTAGTCGTCATAGAGGCCAAAAGGCCAGGCCAGCATGTCAACCTTCCCCCCCAACTCCTTTTCCAGCTTGTCCTTCGATTTTTTCAACTGCGTATCCACCAGTTTCGCGTACTCTGCCGGCGGCAGTTTGCGCTTTTCCCGCTTGAAATTGGGGTGCCAGTAGGTGTGTGACTGGATGTCGAAAAGTCCTGATTTCTTCAGTTCGCGCAGCTGGTCCCAGGTCATGGCATAGCTGGCGTTGGAAATGGCCGAAGGGTAGACGAAGACCGTCACCGGTACCCGGTATTTCTTTACCAGCGGCAACATGTCGGCATAAACGGTCTTGTGTGCGTCATCCTCGACGATAACCACCGATTTTGCCGGCGGTGCCGGTGCCTTTTTCTGGTACCAGTCGATGAGCCGCCGCAGAGGGATGACGGTATAGCCGTTTTCCTTCAGGTATTTGAGGTGCGACTCAAATACCGGCGTGGTTATGGTCATACCGTCGGCAACGGTTGGACCGAAGCGGTGGTAGAGGAGGATCGGCACGCCCGGTTGCTGGACGGGTGGCTGGGCTGCAACCGGGGCAACGAGCAGGAAAAGGAGAGCAAGGGAGGCAAGGAATCGGGTCATTTCGGCGCAGCTCCGTTTCCGGCAACGTCGAGCTTGACCTCGGTGACCTGGCCGAAGATGGAGAGCGGCTGGTCGAATGACGACTCCCTCCCAACCACGCTCAGGACCATTGCGTTGGGGTGCAGGTATTTCCTGGAGACCCTGAGCACGTCCTCCTTGGTCACTTTGGCAATGTTGCTACGATAGTTTTCCAGATAACCCGGAGGGTAACCGTAGTATTCGAGGCGTGCCTGCTGGTTGACCACGGCGTCGGGCTTCACGAAGCCGAAGATAAAGGCGTTGACGATGGAGTCCTTGGCCAGTTCCAGTTCCTGGTCGGTAACCGGAGCTCTGGTCATGCCGGCGATGATGTCACGCATGAGGGTGATGGCCTTGGCAGTGGACTCGGACTTGGTCTCGGTTTCGGCGATGAAGGTGCCGATGAAGCGGCGTCCCACATCGAAACGGCTGTCTACGTTATAGGCGAGCCCCTGATTGGAACGGATCTCGGTGGTGAGCCGTGAGGTGAACCCTCCACCCAGGATGTAATCCATCACCCGGATGGCGTAGATGTCCGGATTGTCCTTGTTGACCCCGAGGTGCCCCATGCGGATCGCCGACTGGTTGATTTCCTTGCGGGCGAGAAGGACCTGGGGCCGAACCTCCGTTGCCGGGGTCGCTACCGTCGGCAGGGGTTCGTCCGATTTTTTCCAGCCGGCAAAGAGCGTCTCCAGTTTTTTGACGAGGTCTCCGGTGTTCACGTCGCCGGCCACTGCGAGGATGGTGCGGTCGGGATGGAAGTAGCGTTGGTGAAATGCCACCAGATCCTCCCTCTGGATGTTCCGGATTGTGTCGATTGTCGGATAACGCCCGAGCGGATGCCCGGCGTACAGCGCCTTGAAGAGCTCCCGATCGGCCACAGCCTTGGGGTTGTCATTCTGGCGTCGCAGGCCTTCGATGGTGCGGTTTTTGGCAAGGGTGACGCGGTCTTCCCTGAATGCGGGGTGCAGCATGACCTGGCTGAACATCTGCAAGGATTTATCCAGGTTTTTGGTGAGGGTGGAAAGGGAGACATTACCGACATCGCTGCCAATGCTGGCTTCGATGGCAGATGCCATGAATTCGAGCTCTGCGTCGAGCTTCTCCGGCGGGTAGTCGGTGGTGCCGCCGCTGCGCATGACTGCGCCGGTGAGGCCGGCCAGGCCGCATTTATCGGCGGGTTCGTAGATGCTGCCGGTATTGACGTAGGCGGTCATGCTGACGATGGGGAGTTCATGGTCTTCCAGGACGTAGAGCGTCATGCCGTTGGAAAGCTGGACCCGCTGACTCTTCGGGATCTCGAACGCAAGCGGCGGGAATGTCATGGTGCGGGGGTTTGCCTTTACCTGCTGGGCGACGCATGCCGTGAGCAGGAGAGCTGACAGGAAAAGTGCCGTAAGGAAATAGACAGTTCTGCTCATTGGGAGACCTCTTTCTTCGTGGTGATGAAGCCGACGGTCCGGTTCTCACGAACGAGATAGGTGCGGGCTACCCGCACCACATCCATGGGGGTGACGCTGGCGACCTTCTGGCGATGCTCGATGAGGTACCGCCAAGTCCCGGCTATTGCTTCATATTCGGTGAGGTTCCGGGCCAGCCCGCCATTGGAACCCATCTGCCGGAACTCTTCGAATTCGAGACGGTTGAGAATCTTCTGCAGGTCATGTTCGCTGACCTGTTCGGTCTTGAAGCGCTCAATCTCTTCGTAGATGGCCGCCTCGACCTCCTGTACCGTGTGCGGTGCGCGCGGGGTGGCGGCAATGACGAACAGGTTGGGGTAACGGCTGCCAGGGGCGGAGAATGAACCGACATCCGTGGCCAGCTGTTTCTCTACAACCAGTTTCTGGTAGAGGCGCGACGTCCGGCCATCGGCCATCAGCATGTCGATGACATCGAAGACATAATCATCCGGGCTGGGAAGTGTCGGCTTGTGAAAGCCTATGAGCACCTGCGGCTCGGCGTCTCCTTCTATTTCCACCCGTTTTTCACCGGCCTGCTTCGGTTCCTCGACTGCCACCGGCGGCACGGTCTTGCCGGGCGGGATGTCGGCAAAGTAACGTTCTACCAAGGCAATGGTCTTGGCCGGGTCGATGTCGCCGACAATGGCGATGATGGCGTTATTGGGGGCGTAATAGGCATGCAGGAATTTCTCGGCCTTGGTTCGGGAGAGATTCTCGATATCGGACATCCAGCCGATGGTCGGCTGTCCATTGGGGTGGGCAACGAATGCCGTTGCCAGGAAGGTTTCCCAGAGCCGGCCCGAAGGTTCGGCGTCATAGGAACGTCGGCGTTCCTCCATGACCACGTCCCGCTCGGTATAGAATTCCCGCAGCACTGCATTTTTCATCCGGTCCGACTCGATGGCGGCCCAGAGTTCCAGCTTGTTTGACGGCAGGGAGATCAGGTAGGTCGTACCGTCTTTGCTGGTGAAGGCGTTGTAGCTGACGCCGCCATTTTTTGCATAGATCTCGGCAAACTCTTCTTTGATGACATATTTACCCGCTTCTGTTTCGAGGTCTGCGAGCTGTTTCTTCAGTACACCCAGTTTTTGCTGGTCTGCCTTTTCGCGCAGGAGCTTTTCCGCCATCAGCGCTTCGGCAGTGGTTTCGATCCGGTCGAGCAGGGGTTTTTCAGCTGCATAATCCTTGGTCCCGAGTGTTTTGGTCCCCTTGAAGAGCATGTGTTCAAGGAGGTGGGCAATGCCGCGCTCATCGCTCCGTTCGTCCACACTGCCGACTTTGAAACGTATCCAAGCCGAGACGGTTGGCGAGGTGTGCCTCTCGACCATCAACAGCTTCATCCCGTTTGCAAGCATGTGTTCCTGGACCCGCTCGGCAAGGCCAGCGCCAAAAGCGGTTCCGCAAAGGAGAAGAGAGATCGTCACCGTCAGAATGTTCTGCATGAATCGGGTCATCAAAGCTACCTCGCGAGAATGTTGGGATAACGGGCTCAGCCCGACCGATTTTTAATCTTACAGAGTCTGTCGGGATTTTTCAAGGAGGGTGAATGGTGTATACATTTGAATATTCTAGTGATGTCCCACCGGTAATCCCCTCTCGGCGATGGTGATGAGCCCTCTCTATGCGCGAATTTTCCGGGCATGGTGGAGGGGAACTCGCGACCAGAAATGCTTTGACAAATCTTGCACCCTTCCTATAGTATTGCCGGAGCATTGAGCCGAGGATACGTCATGGAAACAGCGCTGGAACTCATCGGAGATGAACTTAAACAGGTAGAGCAGCAGTTCAAGAAAGATCTGGCATCGGATGTGCCGCTGATCCGCAAGGTCGGGGAGTATGTACTTGCAAGTGGCGGCAAGCGCATCCGCCCTGCGCTTCTGCTGCTGTCGGCAAAGCTGTGCGAGTATCGCGGCGACCGTCACGTCCCCCTGGCGAGTGTCATCGAGTTCATCCACACGGCAACCCTGCTCCATGACGATGTTGTCGACAATGCCAACATCCGCCGTGGCATCGCATCCGCCAATACCCTCTGGGGGAATGAGGCGTCGGTGCTGGTCGGGGATTTCCTTTTCTCCAAGTCATTTTCCCTCATGGTTGCCGATGGCGACCTCAATGTCCTGCGGGTTCTCTCCGGCGCCACCACCATGATCGCGGAAGGGGAGGTACTCCAGCTCGTCTGTACCAGCGACCTTTCCCTGACCGAGGAACGTTATATCGAAGTCGTCAAGTGCAAGACAGCCGTCCTGATTTCTGCGGCCTGCCAGGCCGGAGCCATACTTGGAAAGGTCTCTCCCGAACTGGAGCAGGACCTGAGCGAGTTCGGCATGCAACTCGGCATAGCTTTCCAGTTGATGGACGATGTGCTGGACTATGCCGCCAACCAGGCAGAATTCGGCAAGAGCATCGGTCACGATCTGGAGGAGGGGAAGATAACCCTTCCGCTTATTCATACCCTGCAACTCTGTACTGCCGACGAGCGGGAGCGGATCGGCGAAATCGTCACAGCCGAAGAGCTGTCCGACGATGATTTCCAGTTCGTCTTCGATGCGGTTCACCGTTACGGTGGCATCGAATTCACCGTGAACAGGGCCAGAGAATATACCAACCGGGCCAAACAAGCTCTTGAATCATTCTCTCCCTCCTCGGTAAAATCCGCTCTTGTGGAACTCTCCGATTACGTGGTTACCCGCCAGCGCTGACTTTCGCGAAATCCCCGCACGCTTGTGCTAAATAACTGCCATTCAAACGGCGTTTCCCTATAACTGTCGGGAAATTAACCTGTTATAGTTGGTTAGTATATTGCATGCATATGCACAAGGATATGAAATCTGTAAGTGCTCAGATTGTAGGTGAAATGTTATGAGAAACGGAAAACTGGTTCATGAAACGCACGTCAAGGTAGATGGAGAAAGCTTTCAGGTCTTGGTCTATTGCCGGGATGATGGACGGCATTTTGCCAAGACTCATCTGGGGGGAGAGGATATCATCATCAACGATGGAGTGACACTCGAAGATGTCCTCCATGTGCATGAGCAGGTTCTCCCGTTAGCCATCTCCACGCGCAGGATCCGCCAGCAGATCAAAGAAGAACTGTACCCCTGAAGGCTGCGCGTATCAGCGTTCACTCCTGCCGTGCCCGCATCGGGCATGGTAACCCTCCTGTATTGTCTCCAAAATATCCTTGCATTCCCGTAATATCTGACATAATAGAGTGTTGAGATCCTGTGCTCTGCATGCCGAAGTACACCTGCGTACCCTTGTATCGGCGCCAGCTATACCACACAGGAGCAACGAAAAGAACATTTGACGGGAGTATGCTGATGAAACGAATTGTACTGATGATCGTGCTGGCAGTCTGCGTTGCCTTGACTGGCTGTTCCAAAGGGGACAAGAGCCCGGACATGGAGGCAAAGGTAGGTGCTCCCGCACCCGAGTTCACCCTCAAAGACCTTTCAGGCAAGGATGTAAGTCTTGCCTCGTTGCGCGGGAAGGTGGTCATGCTCAATTTCTGGGCGACATGGTGTCCTCCCTGCAAGGAGGAAATCCCATCCATGATGAGGCTCAACCAGGCAATGTCTGGCAAGCCTTTTCAGATGCTGGCGGTTTCCATTGACGATGGCGGCAAGCCCGCAGTAGATGCCTTCTTTAAGGAGAACAGATTTTTGCTTCCGGCCTTGAACGATCCTGGCCAGAGCATCGGCAAGATGTACGGTGTTACCGGCGTTCCGGAAACCTTTGTCATCGATAAGAAGGGTGTTATACTGAAAAAATTCATCGGCGGCCTGGATTGGAGCGCTCCCGAGGTAATCAATTATTTCAACGAACTGACCACCCAGTAGCAGAGGACCGAATCGGAGCGTACATGGAATCCGGCAATATCAGCTTTATCGGGGCGTTCTTCGCAGGGCTTCTTTCGTTTCTCTCCCCCTGCGTCCTTCCCCTGATACCGTCATATATCACCTACATTACCGGTCTTTCCTTTGCCGATCTCCAGGAGGAGCATCCTGCCCACAAGGTCAGGCAGCAGACAATCATTCATTCGCTGCTGTTCATTGCGGGATTTACGATAGTCTTTGTGCTTCTCGGCGCGTCTGCCACCTTCATCGGCGGTTTTCTGCAAGAGCATATGGGTTTGATCAGAAAGGTCGGTGGGGTGCTCATTATCATCTTTGGCATCCATGTGACCGGGCTCGTGCCGATTCATGCGCTTCTGGGGGAAAAACGGGTCAGTATCCAACGCAAACCTGCCGGTTATCTGGGGAGTCTGTTGGTGGGGCTTGCCTTTGCCGCAGGTTGGACCCCCTGCATCGGACCGATCCTCGCCTCGATCCTCATGGTTGCCGCCACGGAAGACACGGTCTACCACGGCATAGCCCTGCTGTTGACCTATTCCATGGGGCTGGCTATCCCGTTTTTTCTCTCTGCGCTTGCCATGCACAAATTCCTCGTCCTGTTCAACCGGTTTAAAAAGCATATCCGGATCTTTGAGATCGTAACCGGTCTGTTCCTCATTGTCGTTGGTGTTATGATCTTTACCAACTACCTGACGGTTTTGGGACGATTCTCCTTAAAGATATTCGGGGGGTGAACCGGTTGAGCCGCCATGTACCGAAGGTTTCCATCCAGTTGACGGTTGCCAATCTTTCCACGACGGAAGCATTTTATGTCGGCATCCTTGAACTTCCCGTGCGTCGGGCCGTAACGGTATTGGGTGCTCCTGAGCATTTGGAGATGAAGTTGGACGGATGGGAATTGATATTCGTCGAGGAAGCCACGGTGCTGAAGGTCCATCCGGTCCTGGAAGAGCGATTTGCCATGTTTCCCAAGGGGGTAGGGGCAACACTGCATTTCAGGGTTACCGGGTTGGATGATATCTACCAGGCGCTGTTGGAGGAGGAGATGGAGATACTCTACCCTCTGGAAGAGCAGCCCTATGGTATCAAGGATCTCTGGTGCTTCGATCCCGATGGCTATATGGTGGTTCTGGAGGAATCGACTCGCTGATTCGTTCGACTGATCGTGTGTCAAAAAAGGGCCGTTCCAAATGGAACGGCCCT
>MTLC01000908.1_pt1 | contig 83091 bp, 63 predicted proteins | sample 1982451 | NCBI WGS metagenome assembly MTLC01 (sample SAMN05710165, study PRJNA340218) | biofilm metagenome | isolation source: sample SPH anode biofilm adapted to +100 mV | place: USA | collected 2012-02-03 | reverse complement strand
CCGGCTCGGCGGCAGGGTGGGGGATTTGTCACAGCTTTACTGCGGACGGAAGGTGCATAGCGCTTTTCAAAATTCTGATGACCAACCACTGTATTTACGACTGTGCTTACTGCACTAATCGCCGTACCAATGATGTGAAGCGCGTAGCTTTCACGCCCAAAGAACTGGCGGAACTTACCATTGAATTTTACCGTAGAAATTACATTGAAGGGCTTTTCCTGAGTTCCGGAGTTATCCGTAATCCGGACTATACCATGGAACAAATGCTGGAAGTGGTAAAAGAACTGCGTGAAGTGCATCGGTTTAACGGTTACATCCACATGAAAAGCATCCCGGGCGCGGGGCAGGAATTGGTCAATAAAGCGGGAATGTACGTGGACAGGCTGAGTGTAAACATTGAAATTCCTACGGAACAGAGTCTGAAAATGCTTGCGCCCGAAAAGGATTATTTGAGCGTGTGGAAACCGATGAAGTATATCAAACAAGGGATTTTAGAAAACTCCGAAGACCGTAAGAAGTTCCGAAAAGCGCCCAAGTTTGTTCCCGCCGGACAAAGTACGCAGATGATTGTAGGCGCTACGCCCGAAACAGATAATCAGATACTTACGCTCGCCTCTAAGTTGTACAATATTGACAGTATGAAGCGCGTGTATTATTCCGGATATATCCACATTAATAATACCGATAGCCGCTTGCCCGCGCTCAAACAGCCGCCATTAGTACGTGAAAACCGACTTTACCAAGCGGATTGGCTGATGCGGTTTTATGATTTTAAAGTAGACGAAATAGTGAATGATGAGCATGCGCAACTGGATTTGGACATCGACCCGAAACTCTCGTGGGCGCTGCGCCATCCCGAAATATTTCCTTTGGATGTAAATACCGCGCCGTATGAACAAATTCTGCGCATACCGGGGGTGGGGGTTCTTTCGGCAAAAAAAATAGTAGCCGCGCGCCGTTATGGACGTTTGACTACCGAACAACTGAAAAAAATAGGCGTGGTGATGAAACGCGCCAAATACTTTATTGTGTGTCGTGAATTGTCCATGAATACAGTAAATGAAGTGCATCCGGAATATATCCGAAAAATTCTGAATGAGAATAAAATCAAAGAAAAAAATCCGGGACAATTACGTTTGACGTTTGATGTTTGATGTTTGATGTTTGATGTTTCGGGTTCTGTGTTCTATGTTCTGTGTTTTTACTGTAAACTATTTGACTATAAACTATTTTGCTTGTTCACTCTTTTACTAAAACATGATTTCTTTTTCCTACGATAAAACCTTCGAGGGTTTACTTTCGTGTGTATTTTTCGCGTTTGAAACAAAGGAAATACCCGATATGTTGCTGGAAACAGAGCAGGTAAAGCCGCTGTTTTTGGACAAGTCTTTTACGGTTATCGCAGAAACGGAAAAAGCCCAACGGGTGTGGGCGGGTTTGGAAAAGAAAATATCACCTTCGGCATGCGAAATGGTGGTTACCGTATGGCTCTCAGAATTGCCGGAAGTGGATATGTTGCTTTTCAGGTATATTTGCAAAGCATTTCAGGCGGTGAAATCCATTGAACTGAATTTTGGCGATGCCGATGTGTTGCGTTGTTCCGAAATTTTCAAAAAAGTAAACCAATCGTGCCACAAAGTGATACAGTTTGTTCGGTTCCAAAAAACCAAAGACGGTGTTTATTTTGCGCCCATAGCGCCTGATTTTAACGTGATAACCCTCGTGGCTGACCATTTCAAAACCCGCTATGCCGACCAGCAATGGATTATCTATGACACCAAACGAAAATTCGGACTGTATTATGATTTGAATAAAATAACCGAGATTACCTTTGCCGAGGAACCGGTAAGTAATTCGGGAAAATTGACCGATGACCAAATGGATGAGCAAGAATTGCTTTATCAGCAAATGTGGAAAAATTATTTCAAAACGATGGCAATAAAAGAGCGCATCAACCCCAAACTTCAACGCCAACACATGCCCGCGCGTTATTGGAAGTATTTGACGGAAATGCAATGAGATACTTGGCAATAATTTGAGAAAGTGAATACTTTCAATAAAAAACTCTTCAAATCTAAACTGATTTGAAGAGTTTTTTTATGCCTTTCGCTTGCAGCGAAGGGCAGTTTGGTTTTACGTTTGAAACGTAATACAGTTTTGCGTTTCAAACGCAAAACCACTGTCCCCCCTTGATTGAAAATAAATCCCCTTTTGGGGGATTTAGGGGGCTACATCATTCCGCCCATTCCGCCGCCCATAGGCATTTGCGGTGCGGGATTTTCTTCTTTTTTCTCTGTTACCACACATTCCGTAGTAAGGAACATACCGGCAATAGAGGCTGCATTTTCAAGCGCTACACGGGTTACTTTGGCGGGATCAACTACGCCTGCTTCAAAGAAGTTTTCATATTTATCCGTGCGGGCGTTGTAACCGAAGTCGCCGTTGCCTTCACGTACTTTTTGCACTACCACGGCGCCTTCTTTTCCGGCGTTAGCCACTATTTGACGCAACGGTTCTTCAATGGCGCGTTTAACAATTTCAATACCGGTGGTTTCGTCTTCGTTATCACCTTTCAGTTGTTCCAGCGCTTCGATAGAGCGAATATAAGCCACACCACCGCCCGGCACCACGCCTTCTTCAATAGCGGCACGGGTAGCGTGTAAAGCATCGTCCACACGGTCTTTCATCTCTTTCATTTCCACTTCGCTGGCAGCGCCCACGTAAAGCACCGCTACACCGCCGGCAAGTTTTGCCAAACGTTCTTGCAGTTTTTCACGGTCGTAATCAGAAGTAGTAGCCGCAATTTGCGATTTGATTTGAGTGATGCGTGTATTAATATCCTCTTTGCTTCCTGCGCCGTTTACAATGGTGGTATTGTCTTTATCCACCGTAATTTTTTCAGCCGTTCCGAGCATTTCGAGGGTGGCATTTTCAAGCTGAATGCCTTTTTCTTCCGAAATAACGGTTCCGCCTGTAAGAATAGCGATGTCTTCAAGCATTTCTTTGCGGCGGTCGCCAAAGCCGGGCGCTTTTACTGCGCATATTTTTAATGAAGCGCGCAAACGATTTACTACCAATGTGGTTAGCGCTTCACTTTCCACATCTTCCGCGATAATCAACAACGGACGACCGGATTGCACAGCGGGTTCAAGAATAGGCAGTAGCTCTTTTAGATTGGATATTTTTTTGTCGTGGATAAGGATATACGGTTTCTCAAATTCCACTTCCATTTTTTCGGTATTGGTAACAAAATAGGGTGAAATGTAACCGCGGTCAAACTGCATACCTTCCACTACTTCAATGGTAGTTTGCGTACCTTTGGCTTCTTCAATGGTAATAACGCCGTCTTTGGATACTTTGCGCATAGCGTCGGCTATGAGTTTGCCTATGCGCGCATCGTTATTTGCGGAAACGGTGGCTACTTGCTCTATCTTATCGTAGTTATCGCCTACGGTTTTTGATTGTGATTTGATATTTGCTACCACAGATTCTACGGCTTTGTCTATCCCGCGTTTCAAGTCCATAGGGTTAGCGCCGGCGGTAACGTTTTTCAGTCCTACGTTTACAATAGATTGTGCCAAAACAGTAGCTGTGGTAGTACCATCGCCCGCGTCGTCGCCGGTTTTTGAAGCAACTTCTTTGACCAATTGCGCGCCTAAGTTTTGGAATGAGTCTTCCAGTTCAATTTCTTTTGCTACGGTTACGCCGTCTTTGGTAATTTGTGGCGCGCCGAATTTTTTCTCTAAAATTACGTTACGACCCTTGGGTCCGAGTGTTACTTTTACGGCATTTGCCAATTCATCCACGCCTTTTTTCAGTTGATCGCGTGCATCTATGTTAAATAAAATTTCTTTACTCATAAGATAATTCCCCAGCCCCCTAACCCCCTGAAGGGGGAATTTGAGAGGATAGAAACGCAGGGGAAAGTGCGTTTTATAAATTATAAATTATTGTTTAAATGTTTTAAATAAGAAAAGACTCTGCTCTTTTCCCCCTTCAGGGGGTTAGGGGGCAGCTAAATTAAATTACAGCCAAAATGTCAGATTGGCGCATAATCAGATATTTTTCGCCTTCCCATTCCAGTTCTGTGCCGGCGTATTTTCCGTAAAGCACATTATTGCCTGTTTTTACTACCATCTCTTCGTCTTTGGTTCCGTTACCGGTAGCCACTACTTCGCCTTTGAGGGGTTTTTCTTTGGCTGAATCGGGAATAATGATTCCACTCACTGTTTTTTCTTCTGCCGGTGCCGGTTTTATAAGCACGCGGTCTGCTAATGGTTTAATGTTCATAGCCAGTTAATTTTTATGATTTTTATTATTTTGTTAAAATTTGAATTTGTTTCTGCTAATTTTATGCCAACCGTTTGTTTCTGCCACTTTGTCAATGCAATGTGGAAATTTTACATATATAAAGTAATTTGTATATGTCAAATGCCATTAAACTTGGATTTTTAGCGCTCATTTTTTTTCTCAAATATCTTTTGAAAAGGGGAAAAAAAACGGCAAGTATTTGATGACTATTGGATTTTTTAATCTGAATAAATTTTTTCAGCAGTTTTGACTGATTAGCTAAAAACGGATATTTGCCGGATTGATACATTCTGTAAAGATTTTTTATTCCGTTTTCCGTTTTTTCGATAAATAATGTGTTGTTATCTAATCCTTTATGAATGAGTGGATTGTCGATGTGATGAACGTCGCATCCTAACTCAGCTATTCCATGTCCGAAAAGCGTGTCCTCATTTCCGTATCCTTTTACGGTTTCATCGAATCTTATTTGATTAAAAATCTGCTTTGTAATTAAGAAATTGAACGTGGAAAAATGAGACAAATGTTCGTGCGCTACGCGTAATTCGGCGGATTTGGATTCGCGTTCTCTGCCGTACTTTAAGCGTAAACTATACGCGGGATTGTTTTCATTCTCGTCATACGCCGTACCCCCGATTACTACACAATTTTCTTTTTCAAAAGCGAGGTATCGTTGTATAAAATGGCTGTCTTTCACCTCAGCATCACAATCCAAAAAGAGCAAATGCTCATACTTTGCCGTATCCGCCAATTTATTCCGAATGGCGGAACGACCTGTATTTTCAGGCAAAACAATGTATTTGCAGAATTTCAGCTCGCCTGCTCTTTTATTTTCTTCCAAAAACTGTGTAGAGCCATCTTCCATCACTATTATTTCAAAATCCGCATACGTTTCTACCGCTTGTTGGTGAAGGTCATTGACAAGCTGTGTGATATTATAGTTATATGTGGGAATTAAGATGGAAAGCATATTTTAGCCCCCTAAATCCCCCTTAATGGGGACTTTAATTGTTTATTATGTTTTTTGCTAATGAATTTTCGATGACTTTTATTAGCTCCTTTTCTTCATTTTCCCAGCAAAGTTCTTGTTTTGCTTGTTGGGTATTTTGTTTTTTCTGTTGATATATTATTTTGTTTTCAAAAATTTCTTTTATGACTTCCGCAATATGTTCCGGTTGATGGTTTTGGATGAAATAACCTACCTCGTAACGCTCTATAATTTGTTTAAGTTCAATTAAATCTGAACACAAAACCGGAATGCCTGAATGAATGTAGTCAAACAGTTTGTTAGGCAATGAAAAATGGTAATTCAGATTGGTGTCTTTGTCAATTGCCAGCCCCAAATCCGCATTCATTGTGTATTGGCGAAGTTCAGTAAAAGACATTTTTTGTTTGAAAATAATTTTTTTTTCCAAGCGATTTTCCGCTGCTATCTCTTTTAATTTAGGCAGCGCGTCGCCGCTACCACAAATCAAAAGCAGAAAATCATCGTTCAGGTAATTCATTGCCAAGCAAGCCTCTTCCGCGCCCCGCTGAATGTTAATTCCGGTTCCTTGCAACATTATAATGTGAGTGTTTTCAGGCAATCCCAGCTCTTTTCTGCTTTTTAATTCTTTTGGCAAATGTGTGGGCGGAATGTTACGCACCACAGCTATTTTTTTAAGGTATTTTTCTCCGTATAAATTTGCAATGGATTGATTTACAGTAATTATATGTTTTAATTTCGGGAAAATAAACTCTTCTATTTTTGTCCAAATTTTCTGTATTTTGGGGCGTGAAACCAATTCGGGTACTTCGGTAAAATATTCATGCGTATCATAAATTAAGGTTTTTCTGCGGATTTTCGCGGCTAAAAAAGCGGCTAAAAGAGAGTCTAAATCATTGGCAAAAATCAAATCGGTTTTCGAGAAAAGCAGATAAAAGAATAGCCGTGCATTGTATTCCGCATAAAACAGCGCGCCTTTGTTGAAAACGTGTTTTACACGCCGGGTTTCGTAACTTCGTTCCAACGGCAGGCTGTCAGACAGTAATCGACCTGTTTCGACAACGTGGTAGCCGCATTTCTGCAAGGTCAAGCACGTTTTATGAACCCGTTGATCGGTAGCTAAGTCGTTGGTTACGCAAACAGTAGCTGTTTTCATTGCTCTTCTTTTTTCAAATAATCCATCATTTTTTCGTACAATTCTCTGTGATACAATCCATTCTCTTTTTCTACCGAAATGTTGTGCCAAAGCAATATCAACTCGCCGTTGTATTTTTTCACTTCCTCTATCAGATTTTGGCAGTAATCAAACGCTTCTTCGGTCTTCAATCTCATATAACGGCTGTCATTCAGTGTGTTATCCATTATGGTGAGTGGATGCAGTAGTAGCGGCATGAGTTTTTTTGTTTGTGGGTCTATCCATTTTACTGGTCGGCAAGTCCCTAAGCGAAAACCCGCTACATCGGCATAGCCCATCGTAAAATCATCGGTAAAGCCCGCCTCAATGAGCGCGTTGAAATCTTCCGGCTCGCGATTGCAAAGGTAATGATTTCGGGTAAAAGTAATGGGACGTTTTAACACTTGTTCCAATTTTTCTTTTTCCGATGAAATTAATTGTGGATTTATTCCCGCTTGGTACGATGGATGTAGCCCTATTTTTACCTCTTCTTTTTCGCAAAATTCAAAAAACGTTTGAAAGTCTTTGCTACTAATGTTTTGAAGCGGTTGGTCTTCGGGCAAATTTCCACCGCCGCTTTTGATAAATGCGATTTGATTTATGTTGGTGTTCGGGATAGCTTCTTTTAATTCTCCGGCTTTTTCAAAAAGCCACGGATAAGTGTACCAAGGGTCGGTATCAATTTCCCCTAAATAGGTTTTAAGGGCTTTGGTGGCGTTTTTACGGTGGAAAAGTATTCTTGAAACGGCTTTTAAAGTACTTTTAGCGTTCCGGTAATGCGCTAATTTATCCACATCGGTAGTGAGGTAAATCTGAGCTATTTTTGCGGGTGGTTCTTCTATGTTCAATCCTGCTTCACGCGCATAGTGACGCAGAATTTTTCCGTACTCTTCCACGATCGGACGATGCAAAAAACCTGCCCGGTAGGCGATGGATTCTTTCCCGATAAAACGTCCGTGTTTGTCGCGCACGTGCGGACAAATCATTTCTTCATAACGTGAAACGAGGAAATAAGCGCTTGCGATAAAATCAGCGTGAATAACGAGCGTGTCGTCTATTTTCTCCATGCGGGGTTCGCCGAAGAGAATGGGAACATCTTGCAATGTTTTCAACGGTAAAAAAGGCATAGAAGTAAAGGCGCCGTAGAAATCTGCGTCAAAAAAACGCGAGGGTTTGATGACAAGCTTGTATTGCTTTATTTTCTCTTTATCAGACGTATAGCCGATGAGATTGAGCGTTTCATCGTTTTCCGTACGAAGTAAAAATTGAAAAATATAGCGAACTATTTCTTGTATGTCTGCCGTTAAATTCATCGTGATTTGAAGTATTTCACGCCAACTACTTCGAGGGTTTCCAACCACTCGAAGAGTTTTTGGTGCGTTTTATTTATTGCCGATATTCCCTTTCAAATACCTTGAATAAGTTAATATTACAGCGATAGCCGCGCCCAACCACAAGTCGGTGGACTGGTACACACCGAGAAAAATGGGGTTTTCAGGAAATTTGCCGCTTATCAGACGCAGTAAATAGGTGAGTACCATAAATACGAAAAATATGCCTATTCCGTTAAGGAATAACCTTATAAATCCTTTTTTGGGGACTTTGGGCGGTTGTTCTTGGTTAGGTTTTGTTGTCATAAGTATAAATTTGTCAACTTGAACTTTTCCCGGGTTCTGTTTTTATAATTTTTTACTTTTCCCGCACTGCGTTACTGGATTATTCACAGAAGTCGTCTTGACTTCTTTATATGATTTTTTCCCGCAGAATGCGCAGAAATTCGCAGAATTTTGTCTTTCTCCGCGGAAATATGCGTATTCTGCGGGAAATTTATTAAAATTTTGTGCGCTTATTCACTAAATGTTACATATCATAAGTTCGTTTACATTCTAAGGGACTATTTATGTCTCACAAGTTTGTTTACAAATCCCTTAAGGGATTCGCCCGCTAAGGCGGGTAAAATATCAGGAGTTCATTGACACATTGTAAATTTTAAGGCAATGACATTGCAAATGGAAAAACATGATGTATGGTCGTGTTTTGAGTTACAACCATTACGTATTTCTCTAAAATGATTTCAGCAACAACATAGCTATATTTCAACGATTCTTTAACGGGAAAACTTTCATTGAGCAGGTGTAATTTTAAATCACTTCTTATGAAACGTATAAAGTACAATCGTCCTTCTTCAATGAAGGTTTTCTTTGTTAAATCTATCGGCTTGATTAATGGTGTTGTGCGTGCGATTTCTTTGAGCATTTGATTGGGAGTCCTATTGTTTTGCGAAGAATATCTGTGATTTTCATTATGGAAATCAGTAAATTCTTTTGCTTTTAATTGAAGTTGTTCGAAAGAAGAGAAAATCTGAGTGCTGAAAAAATACTTTTGGACATTATTATTGAATTTTTCTATAACTCCATTTCTCCAAGGTTCAGCAACCGGTATAAAAACAGGACATACGCCACAATATAAGGCAGTTCTTAATAGTAAGCCCAAACCTCTGGGATGACGATTACTGCCTCTAAAAGACAGTTCCTTATCCATCTGGAGGAAATCGGGCATTTGATAGTTGCGCCAAAAATCAAGAATACAAGGTAAAATACTTTCTGCTGTTTTTATCCCTTATGGGATAGACACCTGCAAAATGGGTTTCTGTATCTATAATGTTGTAAAAATAGAAACGAAAACCTCCTTTAAGGTATCTCGGACCCATTAAGTCCATTTGTTGAACACCTAAAAAATGAGTAGGATATTCTGTGTGTTTTTGCCGCTTAACAGAAGATTTTTCAATTAAATTGTTCCTCTGCAATATCCTGTTTATTGTGGCGACTGAAGGTGGTTTTATACCCAAACGTTCTAGCTCGTATAATATATTTATGGCACCTTTTTGAGAATACAGATTGCTTGACATGCGTTGACGAATCTCTACAACTGTCTGCTCTAACAAGCGGTTTGTTTTGGATGTTATTTTCCTTGGTGCGTTAGAGCCACTTATATACCAGTCGGGGGTGCCGCTTTGTTTGTATTTCTTCAACCATTTGTAAACCCATTGACGAGTACGATTTAACTGTTCACAGACTGTTGTGATTGAGTTTCCTTGTAAATGCAGGCGAACTGCTTCTTGCCTTAAAATTTCTTCTTGTTCCATGGTTCTTTATTTTAAAAATTGGAACAAGAATACAAAATATTTCAAAGAACTTTTGCTCGTTTGTAAACGAACTTATGATATGATTTTTACCCTTAAAAGTAAACGAACTTGTGATATTTTGATGTAAACAAACTTATGATATTTATCAACTAAATATTAAAAGTCAATACGATTTCACATTTAATCCTTTCAGGATATTGCTAATAATTGATTTATTTTGCAATCAAAAAATCATCAAAATCAAAAAAAATCAAAAAAACATAGTTCAGGCTTATCTCTTCCCACCCCTTATCCATGCGGTGATAAATGAGGTTTTTTGGGATGTGAGTATAGCGCTTAATTGCTCGTAGACCGTTTTTTCAGGGTTAAGATTGTCTAATATCTCTTGCGCGGTTTTCAGCTCGTCTTCGGTTACAAAACGGCTGATTTCAAGCGTGCCTGTTTCTACCATTTTTGCTAAATGCCCCACGATGGTGCTTTCCGCTAAACCACGTTCTTGGGCAATTTCGGCAATAGATTTACCGTCCAAATAGCTTTGCAAGGTAATTCTTCCCGATTCGCCTTTGGGCGGTTTTTCTTTCCGTTCTTTTTGAGGTCGGGCAATATCAAAAAGCTCATGCATTGCCGATGCGAGTTGTTTCTCGGCACAATAATTCCGAATGCATTCCAGAAAACGCTCGCCGTATTTTTCAAATTTCACTTGTCCGATACCGTGAATGCGAAGCATGTCCTTCTCGTTTTGAGGTAAATAGTTGGACATTTCCTGGATGGTTTGGCTGTTTGCCACCACGTAAACGGGCTGTCCGGTTTCATCGCAAATGGCATTTCTGATTTGGAAGAGACGATTCATCAATTCAGGGTGTTTGGACGTGAGTTTCTGCTTGGCGGCAGCATTTTTAGAATAGGATGTTTTGTTAAAAAACGGCAGATGAAAGTTGTTTTTACGTATGAAAAAATCATCTACGTTAAAACCTTTCTCTATGCCTTTTACAGAATGCTTTTTCTGTTCCGATAAGGTAAAAATATCGTCCAATCCTTCATCGTAAACCTTAGCGTTTTCCCGACTGTCCGTAATGGCAGGCGATTGGCGAAGGGTTTCAATAAGCGTTTCCAATTTGTCGAAAAAATACACGGATGCCGCTTGTAGTCGCTTTTTCAATTGCTCTTCTTTATCAAAAAGTCCTTGAAGTTGTCCTTGAAATTTCAGCGCTACTTCTTCTATTTCCGAAATTTGTTTTACCACGCTTTGGATAAAAGCGGGCGTTTCACTATCAAAAGAATTTTCTACTTCTTTGATGTCTTTTTGCCAACGCCGCGCGTGATTTGATAACGATTTGAAGTCGAAAATACCGAGCAAAAGGGTATTGTGAAAACTTTTCTTGGAATCATTCAGTTGGGATTTTAAATCCTCAACAGAATCTGTCCTATTAGAAAATTGCACAATTCTTTCGTCGTTTTCCAATGAAAATTTATTGATTTGACTTTGCAAAACTATCCCTTCCAGCGAACGGCACCGGCTCAACGCTACATACACTTGCCCTGCGGCAAATGCCGCGCCCGCATCTATCACGGCTTTATCGAACGTCAATCCTTGGCTTTTATGAATGGTAATAGCCCACGCCAGCCGCAACGGAAATTGCGTAAATATCCCCAAAATTTCTTCGTTTACCTGTAAAGTGGTTTCATTCGTTTTGTAGCGGATATTGTGCCATTCCATTGGGCTTACTTCAATTTCTTCATCGTCCTCAGGGCATTTTACTAAAATAATATCTTCTTTTATGTCTATCACTTCGCCTATTTTCCCGTTAAAAAAGCGGCGCGGCGCTTCCGTGTCATTTTTTACGAACATCACTTTGGCGCCTTTTTTCAGTTCCAAATTTTCTTCCATCGGATAGCTTTTTTCGGGAAAATCGCCGCGAATTTTGGCTTTAAAGGTGTATGTTTTTCCTTTCAGTTCTGCCAATTCTTGTGAGTTGATCTGGTCGGCTTTGTAATTGTGGGTGGTAAGAATAATGTATGTGTCGTTTTTGGGTGGCGTGAAAAGAGCGTTATAGCGGCTTTGCAGCAGCGCGAAACTTTGGTCTGAGAGGCAGTTATTGCGTACTTCGTTCAGCATACGGATAAAATTCATATCCTGCTGGCGGAATATTTTTTCAAACTCAATATATACGGGTGGATTTTGGGCTACCACCTGACTGTAAAAGAAGTAAATGCCGCTGTAAAACCGCGAGAGTATTTGCCATTCGTCTTGTTTTGCCACGGGCGAAAGTTGGTATAAATCGCCGATAAAAATAACCTGCACGCCGCCAAAAGGCTCGCTGTGGCGGTAACGCACGTGTCGTAAAATGGTATCAATGGCGTCCATCACATCGGCGCGCACCATGCTTACTTCATCAATCACAAGCAGTTCCAGTTCGCGAAGAACGTTGCGGCGGTTAGCTTGCATTTTTAGTTTCCCGATAAGGTCTTTTTTGCCTTGTTCCGTGGGGATGAAGGGCGTGAGCGGCAATTGAAAAAAAGAGTGAATGGTGGTGCCTCCCGCATTAATAGCTGCCACGCCGGTAGGGGCTACCACCGCCATTTGTTTTCCGGTAACTTCCGGCAAACTACGCAAAAAAGTGGTTTTGCCCGTGCCTGCTTTGCCTGTGAGAAAGATGTTTCGGTTAGTGTATTGCACAAACTGACGGGCAAATTCTTGTATGTCGGTGAGTTGAGGCATAGGGTGAAAGGTTTGTACTTTATCAAATATTAAAGAATTGAGTTTGTTAAGTAAAGTTTTAAAAACAACTTTCCTATTTATTCAGCCACAACGTGGCAAGAGCAATAGCGTAGGGTATCGCCCTACGAAATTATACGTTTCATTTGGACTAAGCGCTGAAAGCGCGAAAGCTGTGCTTATGCCCTTTCAGGGCGTTTTCTCTACCGTTACCTTCTCGTAGGGCGTTGCCCTACGCTGTGAGCTGACAGGCTTTCAGCCTTATTTTTAAATTGAGGAAGTTATTATTTCAATTTTGCTAATTAATTTTGGAAACAGAGCTCTACACCTTTTTGATGTATTCTTCATCTATGCTACCAACCTGTCCGACCCAGTCGGGTTTGTAGAATTTTTATCAAGCTCAATACTCAGGTGCATAGCACCGCTTCAACTCTGAATTACGTGAATTTCTTAACGGTTTATAGTTTTTAATTCTTCTTTCAAAAACTTTCCTGTTTCGCTTTGAGGATGTTCGCTCACTTCGTGTGGCGTTCCGGTACAGATGACTTTTCCACCGCCGCTGCCGCCTTCGGGACCGATGTCAATGATGTGGTCGGCGCACTTTATCACATCCATATTGTGTTCTATGATAATGACCGTGTTTCCTCTGTTTACCAACCGATTAAGCACACCCAAAAGTACGCGTATGTCTTCAAAATGCAGTCCCGTAGTGGGTTCGTCAAGGATATAAAGCGTTTTTCCGGTATCTCGTTTAGAGAGTTCGGTGGCGAGTTTTACGCGTTGGCTTTCGCCGCCGGAAAGCGTGGTGCTGCTTTGTCCGAGCCTGATGTAACCCAGCCCTACTTCCTGCAACGTTTTGATTTTATTGAGGATAGAGGGTTGATTTTCAAAAAACTCTACCGCCATATTGATGGTCATATTCAGTACATCGGCAATGGATTTTCCTTTGAAACGTACTTCGAGTGTTTCCCGATTGTAACGCTTTCCGGCACACGTTTCGCAAAGCACGTGCACATCGGGCAGAAAATTCATTTCGATGGTTTTATAACCGTTTCCGCCGCACGTTTCACATCTGCCGCCCGCGGTGTTGAACGAAAAACGTCCCGGTTTGTACCCACGTATTTTTGCTTCGGGAAGGGTGGCAAACAAATTCCGAATATCGCTGAAAACGCCCGTGTAAGTGGCAGGATTGGAACGTGGCGTGCGCCCGATGGGTGATTGATCCACCTCTACCACTTTATCGATGTTTTCCAGTCCTTCGATGCGGTCATACGGTAGAGGGTCTTGCAGCGAACGGTAAAAACGCTGACTAAGAATGGGTTGCAACGTATCGTTTATCAGCGTGGATTTACCGCTGCCCGAAACACCCGTAACGCAAATCATCTTACCGAGTGGAAATTCCACATCGATATTTTTCAAATTATTGCCTTTTGCCCCAAAAAGTTTGAGCGATTTACCGTTTCCTTCGCGCACTTTTTCGGGTATCTCTATCTGTTTTTTTCCGTTCAGATATTCCGATGTCAAAGTGTCGGATTGCAACATTTCATCCGGTGTTCCGCTAAAAACCACTTCACCGCCCAGCCGTCCCGCGCGTGGACCAAGATCCACCACATAATCAGCCGCCAGCATCATATCTTTATCGTGTTCTACTACAATCACGGAATTTCCCGTGTCCCGAAGTTGTTTCAGCGAATTTATCAGTCGCTGATTGTCGCGTTGATGCAATCCAATGCTCGGTTCATCCAAAATATACAGCACATTTACCAACTGTGAGCCAATTTGCGTAGCCAACCGAATGCGCTGGCTCTCGCCACCGGAAAGGGATTGGGAAGAACGATTCAGCGCCAAATAATTTAATCCCACATCCAGCAAAAATTGCAGACGGGAACGCAATTCTTTCAAAATTTCTGTGGCGATGGTTTTTTGTTTTTCGTCTAAATGAGGTTCTACGTTATTCAGCCAGTCAGCCAATTGAAAAATATCCATTTCTGCCAGTTCGGCGATGTTTTTATCGTGCACGCGGAATGAAAGCGCCTCTTTGTTCAACTTTGCTCCGCCACATTCGGGACATTTCACGGTTTTGGAATACTGATTTGCCCATTTTTGTTCGGTAGCCGAAGCGGAATTTTCCTGCTGCATTTCGATGTATTTCAAAATTCCATCGTATGAGAGAAAATAATTGGAATTGCCCAGCGATTGATTTTTAATGTTTAACCGTTCTTCGGTGCCGTTCATAATTTCATCCAAGGCATCTTCGGGAATATCGGAAATAGGCGATTTGATATTGCAATCATATTTTTCCAAAATGGCTTCAATCTGCCAAAAGATGGTGCTGTTTTTATGTTTTCCCAATGGGCTGATACCGCCGTTGTAAATACTGAGGGATTTATCAGGGATGATTTTATCCATATCTATCTCATTTACTACGCCTAACCCTTTGCATTTGGGGCAATATCCGTGTGGCGAATTAAACGAGAAGTTATGTGGCGCGGGTTCATCGTAAGAAAGTCCTGTGGTGGGACACATCAGTTTGCGACTGAAATAACGGGCATCGTCAGCGCCTTTTTCTATTACCCGAATGATACCGTTCCCTTGCTGCATGGCTTTTTCCATGGATTGTTTAAGGCGAGCGCGGTCTTTTTCACCTACGAGCAGGCGATCAATGACTATTTCGATGTCGTGGATTTTATATCTGTCCACTTTCATTCCGTAGGTTATCTCCCGAATTTCGCCGTCCACACGCACGTGCAAGTATCCTTTTTTGCGTATATTTTCAAAAAGTTCTTTGTAATGCCCTTTTCGTCCGCGTACCACGGGGGCAAGTAACAAGGTCTTTTTCCCCTCGTAATTTTTTAAGATTAAGTCCACAATCTGGTCGTCGGAATATTTTACCATCTCTTCTCCTGTGAGGTAAGAATAGGCTTTTCCGGCGCGGGCATAAAGCAGACGCAGGAAGTCGTAAATTTCGGTGGTGGTTCCTACGGTAGAACGGGGATTTTTGTTGGTAGTTTTTTGCTCAATGGAAATCACGGGGCTTAATCCGGTGATTTTATCCACATCGGGACGCTCTAAATTACCGAGAAAACTGCGCGCGTATGCCGAGAACGTTTCTATGTAACGGCGTTGACCTTCTGCAAAAATAGTATCAAATGCCAACGATGATTTTCCGCTGCCGCTGAGCCCGGTAATTACGGTAAGCGCGTCGCGCGGAATGGTTACGTCAATATTTTTAAGATTATGCACGCGGGCACCGATAACGTCCACGTTTTCATCGTTTTGCGGGGTGTGTATGTGTGGGGTTTTTGTTTCCAATTTTGTAAAAAGATTAATTTACAAAGATAGGAAATTTAGGGAAGGTGGGCAAAAAAATGTTCATAGAGATTATAAATTAGCTTCGTTTAATAAAGAGGTACTGAGGACAGTTTTTTTAAAATAGATTTTATAAACGATTCACAGTTAAGCGGCTGATAATTTTTCCTTTTTTAATGTGACCTATTTTAATCCATTATTAGAAATGGACGTGCATATTTCCTTTTTAAGAGAATCTGTTGTTTTATTTGCTTGAAAAATTTCCATACTTTTTAGGCATAAATCACGATTTAATATTTTTGAAAAAATAAAAGCACCCTCCCTTTTGTATCGGCAAGATGCTTTAAAATTTATGAATTGTAAGATTAAATAATTTACGCGTTCATCGAAATAAGAAATTCTTCATTATTTTCAGTGCGTTCCATACGGTCTTTAAGAAACTCCATTGCTTCTATGGAATTCATATCCGAAAGATGACGACGCAAAATCCACATACGGTTAAGAGTTTCCTTATCTAATAATAAATCATCACGACGCGTGCTGGAAGCCATAATATCCACCGCAGGGAATATGCGTTTGTTGGACAAACGACGGTCAAGCTGTAATTCCATGTTACCCGTTCCTTTAAATTCTTCAAAAATAACTTCATCCATTTTAGAACCGGTTTCGGTTAATGCCGTGGCAATGATGGTTAAACTTCCGCCGTTTTCAATGTTGCGCGCCGCGCCAAAGAATCGTTTGGGCTTATGAAGCGCGTTAGCGTCCACACCACCGGAAAGCACTTTTCCCGATGCGGGCGATACAGTGTTATAAGCGCGTGCCAGACGCGTTATGCTGTCCAAAAGAATAACTACATCCTGACCACATTCTACCATGCGTTTGGCTTTTTCGTGTACCATGCTGGCCACTTTTACGTGGCGTTCAGCAGGCTCGTCAAAGGTAGATGAAATCACTTCCGCTTTTACGCTGCGCGCCATATCTGTAACCTCTTCGGGACGTTCATCAATCAACAGTACAATCATATATACTTCAGGATGATTGGCGGCTATGGCATTGGCTATTTCTTTAAGTAATACGGTTTTACCGGTTTTTGGCTGTGCTACGATAAGCCCGCGCTGACCTTTGCCAATGGGTGAAAATAAATCCACCATGCGGGTAGAGAGCGTATCGTTTTTACCCGTATTGAGCGTAAATTTTTCTTCGGGGAAGAGCGGTACCAAGTGTTCAAACGGTACGCGGTCACGCACATATTCCGGTGAGCGTCCGTTGATTTGCAACACGCGAACGAGCGGAAAGTATTTTTCGCCTTCTTTTGGGGGGCGGATAGAGCCTTTTACAGTGTCGCCCGTTTTTAATCCGAACAACTTAATTTGCGATTGAGAAACGTAAATATCGTCGGGCGAAGTGAGGTAATTGTAGTCCGGCGAACGTAAGAAACCGTAACCATCGGCTAAAATTTCGAGCGTTCCAATGCCGTCCAGCACTTCCTCAAAGTCAAATGATTTCTCTTTCTCGGCGTTGATGTTTATTTTACGGTTGGAATTTTGAGCGGGATTAGCGCTTTTGTGTTCTTGTGGTGGCGCCACAGTGGTCTGTTCTTGACTTTCAGGCTTTTCTACCACTGATTCCGATTCAGCGCTTTTCTGTGATTTAGGAACTAATTTTATTTTATTTTCCGGCGCTTTTTCAGCAACAGTTGGTTCATTTTCCTTTTTTTCCTCTACTTGGGGGATTTCCACTTCCGCATCTGCTGTTTTTGTGGCTGTTTTTTTTCCTTTTGTCGACGTTTTTTTCTTTTCTTTCGGTTTTTCTTCTTTTACCGTTGTGCCTTTTTCTTCTTTTACTGTTTCTGTTGCAGCAACAGGTGCTTCTGGTGTGGTTTTTTTATCCTTTGCCGGATTTTCGTTCCTCTTTTTTTCTTCCGGTTTTTCAGCGGGAAGAGGTAATTCTGGATTGGGTGAGGAAGGTGTTTTTTGGTTGGTAGTGAAAACTTTTTGGTCGCTTGCTTTTTTGGGTACAATTCTGATGCGCTTTTTCCTTCCGTCGTTTTCTTTTTCGACGGTGTTGGCGGCTTTTCGTTGAGCGTTTGCCACCGCCTGCTGGTCAAGAATATCGTATACCAACTTTTCTTTGGCAGTGCTTCCTGACACTTTTAAACCCAGCTCAGACGCTATTTCCTTTAATTCGGAAAGTTCTTTTGCATTTAACTGCAAAATATTGTAATTTGTCATAAAAATAATAATGTAATAAAATTACGGAGAGTAGCTTCATTTACAATAAAACGCAGCTTACTTATTGAATTAATTTAATAATAAAATATGATTGTTTTGAAATCACGCAATATTCGGACGAATATTGTTAGTACAAGTAATCGAAGTACAAAAGTACTATATTCTTTTATATTATCAAACAATTTTCATGATTTTTTGTTCTTAAAACGCTAAAAAATGCAGTTATTTTGTGTTTTCAATTTTTTAAAATGATAATTTCAAATACGTTTTTCGTCTCGTTTGTAACTCTGAAACGGTTATCCACACGCATTCCCACCACCCAAACGATGTCATTTCCGGACAAAAGTACATACGTATGTTGTTTTTCCAATACATTCACTTTTTCATCAATCAAAAAATCGCTCACTTTTTTTGATCGCGTCATACCGAAAGGATAAAAAATATCACCTGCCCGCCACACACGCAAAGTCAGAGGAAAGCGTAGTTTGTCAAAGTCCACGTGGACTGCTTCTTTCGTTTTTGAAATGTTGAAATCGTCTTTTTTCTCTTTTTTATTGAAAAAAAGATGAATAGGCGTTTTTATTTCAATATTTCCTTCTGAAATTTCCGTTTCAAAGTCGTTCCTTCTTTTTTCTTCCGATAAAATCAAGTACTCACGGTCTTTGATAAGCACGTAACCGTCCGATTGGAATCTGGCGCCGGAAGTATCTTGCAGGTTTTCCACGATTTGATTCACCACATCCGTGTGAAAATGGTAAGGCTGTAAGAGTTCAAAAAGAACCGTATTTACGTCCGGCTGGCGTTGTAGTTTTTGAATATCAATGTATAAATAGCCGTTTTGGCGAAAGGTAATTTCACGAGTTATTTTTTCGATGTTGTTCTCAAAAACTTTCCATGCGCCCTGCATTCGTCCGATAGTTTCTGTCAGCGTTTGACGAATAGAAGGGTTGAATTCAGCAAGCATCGGCAATAATTCCAGCCTTATTTTATTTCGTAAAAAGTCTGTATTTGAGTTTGTACTGTCAAAGACGGATTTCAGCTTATTTACACGCGCGTAAGTTTCTATTTCGCCCCGAGTGCAGCAGAGCAACGGACGTATGACGTTTCCGTTTATAGGTTCAATACCTTTCAGACCGCGCAGCCCGCTGCCACGCATCAAGTTCATCAGGAAAGTTTCTACCGAATCATCCGCATGATGCGCTACGGCAATAGCCTCAGCGTTTTGTTCCTTGCGGATTTTTTCAAACCAAGCATAACGTAAATCCCGCGCCGCCATTTCGATGGATATTTTTTGCTGACGGGCATATTCACGGGTGTCGAAATCTGTTTTTAGAAACGGCAGCCGGAAACTTTCCGCCAACGCTTTTACAAACGCTTCGTCACGGTTAGATTCTTCGCTTCGCAGATGAAAATTACAATGCGCCACGATGCAATTATAATCTAACGAACTTAATACGTGCAGCATTACTACGGAATCTACGCCACCGCTTACACCCACAATTAATCGCGCACCGGATGAAACGTTGATTTTTTTTTGAATAAACTGACCGATTTTCTGACGTATTTTCATCTAAATTATGTAATTTTGTTACCTCTTACTATATAACTAATTTGTAATTATTTGATTTACATCACATAATTCAAAGTAGATTTTTTTACAAAATAGGTGCAGCGCACCTTAATATTTCTTGGCAAGCCAAGCGAACAAGTTCGAGCGGTAGCACTTAAATTAACTATACAACAAACCACAGAGTGGTTTAATATTAAAGAAGTTAAGCCACTCTGTGGCTTGGGATTGTTGATGTCCCTTTTGCTACAAATATTTAGCCACTCTGCGGCTTCTAAATTAGCCAGGTTTGACTAACTAAGCACGTAACAGTTATATGAATTGAAGTTTGATTGCAAATCGTGAGGACTTAATAGTATTAAACTTGGACAAAGTTATTAAATAAAAACGAATAAACGATGAAGAGTTTTTTGGAATTAGTAAAACAACGCCAAAGTGACCGCGCGTATTTACCTCAGCCCATAGAACAAAAGAAATTAGACCGCATTTTGGAAGCGGCTCGGTTGGCGCCTTCGGCATGTAACGCGCAACCTTGGAAAATGGTGGTAGTCACGGATGAGGCGCTGCGTATGCAGGTAGCTGACGCTACATCTAACCGTGCGCTGGGGATGAATCATTTTACCAAACAAGCGCCGGTGCAAATTGTGGTTTTAGAAGAAAAAGCCAATTTTACGTCTAATTTTGGAAGTTGGGCAAAAAATAAACATTTCCCACACGTGGATTTGGGCATTCTTTCCGCGCATATTTGTTTGGCTGCGGCTGATGAAGGACTTGGAACTTGTATTGTAGGATGGTTTGATGAAGATAAAGTGAAAAAAGTACTGGAAATCCCGAAAAGTAAACGCGTATTATTGGTAATTACCCTTGGTTATCCGGCGAAGGAAACCCGTGAAAAAAGACGAAAAGACTTGGCCGAAATTGTATCGGTAAATAAATATTGATTTGGGATTTGGGATTTGGGATTTCAAACTTCAAACTTCAAACTAAAACCGATAACCCAATCCCCATTCAATAAATTCCGCTTTTTGCAGGTGGGTTTTTAACCCAATAGCCGCGTAGATATTATTTGTAATCAGATATTTGCCTGAAATTCGGGTGTAAAACCAACCATCTTCTTTTTCTATGTCGTAAGGGTAAATCAATCCTTTGTTTAATGTGCTTTTTTCCGCTTCATTGTAGGGTTCCAAGTTTTTTATCGGATTATAAAGATATATTCCCGTGTGTATTCCGGCTATTAAACGCCCTATAATCAGTTCGTTTTGCCAGGAAACGCCCACGCGTACTTTGTTTTTGAACTCATCCGTTTGTAGGAAGGTTCGTTTAAACGAAGAACCGGTAGTGTAAACCCCATCATAAAACGCGTCCACACCCAATCCCATACGGTAAAAGTTAGTGATCGGGGTGTAAACGCCCAGCGCCAAGGAAGCGATGGGGAAGTTTTTATTATCTCGGTAATAAAGTTGTCTTGTGCCGCCGGAAACGGTTATTTCTACGGAAGGGCTTTGCGCCATATCCGCTGTGCCTGCTGTGCCGCACATACCGCAGTTTTTATAATCAGGCACGTATTTTAGTCCTATATATGCGTTCAGCATATTGATGCCTGAATTAGGCTGCACGATGCTGCCGTTAGAAATATGATTCCACGCATAGTCAGCCGTGAAGCGTATTCCCGAGACAATGGGTATTTCCATATTTACACCCGCGGAAAAAAACACGTTCAAGTGAGAACCTATCGCGGCATTGTTTCTATCAAGATTTACACTTCCATCCGCTCTATAAGCAGCTGTATTTTTAAATGTTTTAGTGACGTAACTTATACCCACCCCGGGTTTTATGTTGAAAATGAAATAGTCTGTCTTTATGATAGGGATATTCAAGTAAGGATACAAAGCGATGGAATAACCCAATGTGTCCGGATTCCCGAGGTTGAGAACATTCAGTCCCAGTCCTATGGTGGGAAAATTATAGTAAGAATGCCATTCTTTTTCGCCCATAGTGTACCATTCCAGCGCTACTTCGCCGCCTGTTACGGGACCTTTTACCAAGTTTTTCAAGTGATTAGTGTGTTTAAGCACATTTCCGCGGATGTATTCTGCTTTAAATTTATAATGATCAGTAACTTGTGAAAATAAGGAAGGAACTGAGAAAATGAGAAGAAGCAAGAGCAGTACTTTTTTCATGCAACCGAAATTTAATAAATGACAAATTTTAGTTATCTTTGGCGTTGCAAAAATAGTAAAAATATTTTGGCTAAAAAGGTTAATGTTCTGATGACTTCCATACTTAAAAAAGAACTTCGCGCGTTTTTCAGCAGCGCCGCCGGTTACATTGTTATCGGCATTTTTTTGTTGCTTACGGCGCTTCTGCTCTGGGTGATTCCGGGCGAATATAATATTTTAGACAGCGGTTATGCCAATGTGGACGGACTTTTCTATTTGGCGCCTTGGCTCTACCTGTTTTTGGTTCCTGCCGTTACCATGCGTTTTTTTGCGGAAGAAAAGCTTTCAGGTACGTGGGAATTGCTTGTAACAAAGCCGCTTACACCGTGGCAAATCGTGCTTGGGAAATACATTGCCGGAACCATTTTGGTTGTCTTGGCATTAATCCCCACATTGATTTATTATTACACCGTATCTTATTTGGCAGAGCCGATAGGGAACGTGGACAGCGGGCAATTTTGGGGCTCGTTTATAGGCTTGGCGCTATTAGCGGCGGTTTATGTGGCAATCAGTACGTTTTGCGCCTCGTTTTCTAAAAATCAAATCATTGCCTTTATATTATCGGCAGTGGTTTGTTTCTTTTTTTATTATGGCTTTGATGTGCTGACCTCTTTCGTAAGCGGCGGTAACAGAATACAATTTATTGAAAATCTGGGTATTCGCGCCCATTATAATTCCATCAGCCGAGGCGTTATTGACTCGCGCGATGTGATTTATTTTGTAGTGGTGAGTTTAATTTTTTTACAGCTAACCGTTTGGAAAATAAGGAAATAGGATAGTGTGCTAATGTGCCAATATGTTAATGTGCCAACATGCCAATGTGCCAATATGCTAATGTGCTAATGTGTTAATGTGAAAATTTGATAATCCACAAGCAGAAATATGTATTCCGTATTCTAACTTCTGTATTCTGTATTCTGTATTCTAACTTCTGTATTCTGTATTCTGTATTCTGTATTCTAATTTCTAACTTCTGACTTCTAATTTTAAAAATGAAACCATATATATTAATTACCAATGATGATGGATTCCAAGCAAAGGGAATCAATGTGTTAGCCGAGCTGATGGCTGAAATAGGCGAAGTAATTGTGGTGGCGCCGGATGGTCCGCGTTCCGCCACATCTAACGCGTTAACAATTAATCAACCGCTGCGGCATAAATTGCTAAAAAAATCAGAAAATGTAACGTGGTACGCCTGTACCGGAACGCCTACGGACTGTGTGAAACTTGCTTTCAATGCGCTGATTGACCGAAAACCGGATTTGCTGGTATCAGGCATTAATCACGGTTCCAATTCCACTATCAATGTAATTTATTCGGGGACAATGGGCGCGGTACTGGAAGGGTGCGCTTACGGTGTTCCTTCGGTGGGTTTTTCACTTTGTGATCATTCTGCCGGCGCCGATTTTACCGATTTTGCACCTTATATCACTAAAATTACCGAAAAAGCGCTTAAAAACGGGCTTCCTGATGGCACATGCTTGAATGTGAACGCGCCGGTGGGTAAAATTGCGGGAATGCGTGTGGCGCGCCAATGTAAAGGAAATTGGATAGAAGAATTCGAGCAGCGTACAGACCCTGCCGGACGGGATTATTTTTGGCTTACGGGAAAATATGACAACAAAGAGCCACAAGCGCCTGATACAGACGAATGGACGTTAGCAAACGGTTACGTTTCTATTGTTCCTACAAAAATAGACTTAACCGCTCACAATTTTATAGAAATTCTCAGTAAACAATTTAGTGAGTAAACGAGTAGACGAGTAAAGAAGTAAACAAGTGGACAAGTAAGTGTGTAAGTGTATGAGTTTCTATTCCTCGTTTACTAAATCCTCGTTTCCTTGTTTTCTAATCCCTTGTCTATTGAAAAAAGATGAAACGTTTTAATTATTTTCCTATCGGTTTAATAATCGGATTGATCTTGCCGGCGTTGTTTATTTGGGCATACGTGGCGCGTTTTTATCCGAGTGATGAAAGCGTGGGACAAATTATAAAAAACCTATACCCAAGCGTCGTGTTAGGAAAATTGCTGATGCTCTCTATTGTCCCGGACTTAGCGGTAGTTTTTCTTTTTTATAAGCAAGACAGTTTTCGAGTTGCCGGTGGAATAATGATGGGCGCTATTTTATATCTTATTTCAGCCATTATAATAATGTGAAAATTTGCCAATAAGCCAATAAGCGGTCGTTAACTTTGACAAAGTTCTAAAACTTTGTCAAAGCTTTACCACTCAATCACTCAACCAATCACCCAATTAACTAATCACCCAATTACCCAATTAACTAATCACCCAATTACCCAATTAACTAATTATTCCAATCCACCAAATATGCGCTACTTTATCATAGCCGGCGAGGCATCAGGCGATTTGCACGCTTCTAATCTGATGCGAGAGCTTAAAATTCAAGACCCGAATGCGGAATTTTGCTTTTTGGGTGGGGATTTAATGTCCGCACAAGGTGGCAAATTGGTGAAGCATTACCGCCAAATGGCATTTATGGGCATTATTAACGTGCTGAAAAACAGCCGTACGGTACTGAAAAATCTTGAAGATTGCAAAACAGCCATTATTGATTTTAAGCCGGATGTGGTTATTTTGGTGGATTATCCGTCGTTTAACTTACGCATAGCTCGTTTTGTAAAAAAAACGCTGAAAAACACCCCTGTTTTCTATTACATTTCCCCGAAAATATGGGCGTGGAAGGAATTTAGAATCAAACAAATAAAACGGTATGTGGACCGTATGTTTACTATTCTTCCTTTTGAAACCGAATTTTACAAAAAACACGATTATGAGGTGCAATACGTCGGTAATCCTTCGGTGGACAGCGTATCTGCACGCCCCAATCAAAATGAAACATTCTCAGAATTTTGTGAGAAGAATCATTTATCGGAAAAACCGATTATAGCTTTGCTCTCGGGAAGCCGTAAGCAGGAAATACGCTCTTGTCTGCCAAAAATGGTAGCAGCAGCAAGCCAATTTAAGGATTATCAAATAGTTATTGCCGGCGCCCCGGGTATTGATAAAGAATTTTACAGTCAATTTATTAAAAATAACGATGTAAATATCGTTTTTGGGCAGACGTATGATTTGCTGGCACAAGCGCGTGCGGCGGTGGTAAATTCAGGCACCGCTACGCTCGAAACAGCTTTAATCCGCACACCGCAAGTGGTAGTCTATAATGTAGCTTTCGGGCGAATAGCCATGTTCCTCAAAAAACTGTTTATCAAAGTAAAATATATTTCGCTGGTTAATTTGATTGCTGAAAAGGAAGCTGTTAAAGAATTAGTAGCGCATCATTTTACCGAAGAAAATATCCGCAATGAACTTCAAATACTACTTTCCGATAACACGTACAGAAATCAACTGTTGGAAGATTACGGCATAATTGCCGAGAAGTTAGGTAAGTCCGGTGCGGCAAAACGAGCTGCGGAAGGGATTATCAATGCATTGTCAACCCCGTAGGGACAAGTCGTGACTTGTCCGAGATAATAAAAAAGGGACAAATTGTCCCCTTTTTTATATCCAAACGAATATTACCGCGCGGACAAGTCGCGACTTGTCCCTATTCTTCTTGTTGCATATTGTGAAAAACGTTTTGTACGTCTTCGTCCTCTTCTATTTTGTCTATTAGCTTGGTTACGGACGCGCGCTGCTCTTCGTCCAAAGTTTTCATATCCGTAGGGAAGCGTTCAAATTCAGCGCTGCTGATTTCAAAGCCATTTTCTTCCAAATATTTCTGGATGGTAGAATACGAGGAAAATTCGCCGTAAATAACTATTTCACCTTCGTCTTCTTCTATCTCGCTTACGCCAAAGTCTATCAATTCCAATTCCAGTTCTTCCATATCCATGCCCTCTTTTTTCGCTACGTGAAATACGCAGTTGTGGTCAAACATAAAACTCACGGAACCTGACGTGCCCAGCGAACCGCCAAACTTATTGAAATAGCTGCGCACGTTAGCTACCGTGCGTGTAGGATTATCGGTGGCAGTTTCTACTACAATGGCTATGCCGTGTGGTCCGTAGCCTTCATACACCATTTCTTTGTAATCGCCTTCCTCTTTGGAGGTGGCTTTTTTTATGGCGCGTTCTACGTTTTCTTTCGGCATATTTTCTTTTTTTGCCTGCTGTATAAGTACGCGCAGACGCGGATTGGTATCAGGCTCGGCGCCGCCTTCACGAGCCGCAATGGTTATTTGTTTGCCTAATTTGGTAAATACGCGAGCCATATTGCCCCAGCGTTTCATTTTAGTCGCTTTTCTATATTCAAATGCTCTTCCCATAATTATTAAATAGTTTGACGTTCTGTGTTCCGTATTCTAAATTTTTGATTAATACCTGTTAATTGCTCATTAGGTTATTTTCAAACTACAAAAGTAGGAAAAAAAAATAAATTATTAAATAGAAAATAATCGGCTCTTTTTCCAACTATATGTTTATCTTTATCCTCAATTTTTTAATTATTAAAAATCATAAAGTTTTTAACTAATGAAAAAGATAAAAAAGAAACATCTTGTTTGGCTTTTACTATTTTATTGTGGTAGTGTTATGAGCCAACAAACCGAATGGCATGATGATAAAATTTATATAGGAGCAGAAGCCGGACTTAATTATATTGCTTCATATTCCTTGGGCGAAAGAAAAATCCATCCTAATTATGGAATCACATTTCAGTATGAATTTAGCAAGTATTTTTATATTTTAGCAAAAATAAAAGTCTATGACATTGGGTTTTCAACTTCAAGCGCGCCTTGGAGTTTATTATCAGGAGAAACAAAACATTATGATAGGAGCAAAACCTACTTAGTGGGTGATTCCAAAGTTCCGGAAGGAGATGGATATATGATTTATAAAGGTACAGCCATCAGTTTTCCGATAATTATTTCTCACTACTTCCCCAATAAACAAAAATTAAAGCCTTTTATAAGTTTAGGAGTAGCTTGGAATCATGAAATAGGAAACCCCGATTTAAAACTTTCGAGTGGTTTTTTAGATTTGGAAAGCCTTTTAAGCTTAAAAAAGAATTATCCCACTGTATATGTTGGTACCGGATTTGATTATATCCTAACGGAAAGAATGAAATTAGGGTTAGTGGTGGATTATACCGTTGGCGGTAAAAAGTACAGTTCGGACTTTTGGTATTGGGATGAATATTTAAGCAACGCCTTCTTAAATTTCTCTGTGAAATATAGAATAAAGTAGTTTTTAACCGATATTTTTTTGATAAATATAAACTAATCCTTTGATAATTAAAAAAATATTCGTACTTTTGCACTCGAAATAGAACAGGTGAGGGGGACAGACAGTCCCCTTCTTTGTTATAAATACCGAAAAAGTGATTTTAAAAGAAGATATTATCGCGCTGGTGGAAAGTTATTTAGACGCCACTGATTATTATTTGGTGGACGTAAAAGTAACGCCGAATAATCGCATCAGCGTGGAGGTGGATTCGTTTCAGGGCGTTTCCATTGATTATTGCGTGGAGCTGAATCGCCACATAGAGTCAAAGCTTGACCGTGATACGGAAGATTATGAATTGGAAGTGTCTTCGGCAGGTCTTACTGAACCGTTCAAAGTACGCAAACAGTACGAAAAAAACCTCGGTAATGAAGTGGAAGTTTTTACGCGCGACAATAAAAAAATAGTAGGCACGCTTGCCAAAATAGACGATTTAAATATTTATCTTGACATAGAAAAACAGGTAAAACCCGAAGGAGCCAAACGAAAAATCACCGTAACGGAAGAAACAGTGGTTCCTCTTGAAAATATTAAAACAACAAAATACATTATCAGATTCAAATAAGCTATGAGCAAAAAAGAAACCATCAATTTAATTGATACCTTTTCGGAATTTAAAGAGCTGAAAAACATAGACAGAAGCACGTTAATCAGCGTTATGGAAGAGTCTTTCCGTAATGTGATAACCAAAATGTTCGGTACCGATGAAAATTTTGACGTGATTATCAATCCCGATAAAGGAGACTTTGAAATTTACCGAACCCGCGTGGTAGTGCCTGATGATGAAGTGGAAAATGAACATATGCAAATTTCGCTCTCGGAAGCTAAAAAAATTGATGAAGATTATGAATTGGAAGAAGAAGTAAGCGATAAAGTAGATTTTATGGGTTTTGGGCGGCGCGCCATTCTTACCCTGCGTCAAACCTTAGCTTCAAAAATCCTTGAACTACAAAAAGACAGCCTTTTTGTACAATACAGCGAAAAGGTAGGACAAATTGTAAGCGGAGAACTCTATCAAATATGGAAAAAAGAGATGCTTCTGATGGACGAAGACGGCAACGAACTGTATTTGCCCAAATCGGAACAAATTCCTACGGATTTCTATCGTAAAGGCGAAACCGTGCGTGCGGTGGTGGCTGTGGTGGAAAATAAAAACAACAATCCGCGCATCATTCTTTCGCGTACATCGCCCGTTTTCTTGGAACGCTTGTTTGAACTGGAAGTGCCTGAAATTCATGATGGACTGATAACCATCAAAAAAATAGCCCGCATTCCGGGCGAACGCGCCAAAGTAGCCGTAGAATCATACGATGACCGCATTGACCCCGTAGGCGCTTGCGTAGGTGTGAAAGGCGCCCGCATTCACGGTATTGTGCGTGAGTTACGCAACGAAAACATTGATGTAATCAATTATACCAGCAACGTGAGCTTGTTTATATCACGCGCTCTCAGTCCGGCAAAAATTACTTCTATCCGCTTAAACGAAGAAGAAAAGAAAGCCGAAATCTATCTAAAACCCGAAGAAGTTTCGCAAGCCATCGGTAAAGGGGGCTTAAACATCAAGCTGGCAAGTATGCTCACAGGTTATACACTTGACGTGTTCCGCGATATTGATGAGGCTGAAAATGAAGAAGATATCTACTTGGATGAATTTGCCGATGAAATTGAACAATGGATTATTGACCAATTCAAATCCATTGGTTGTGATACCGCTAAGAGCGTGTTAGCCGTATCTCGCGAAGACCTGATACGCCGCACCGACTTGGAAGAAGAAACCATTGACGAGGTGCTGGCTATTTTAGCGGCGGAATTTGAGGATTAAACTGAATGTGCCAATGTACCAATGTGCTAATTAGCAAATTATAAACTTAATATATTTTTCATATTGGCACATTGGTTAATTAACTAATTGGCACATTTTCACATTGGCTAATTGGCACATTGGCAAATTTTCACATTGGTAAATAAAAAAAACATATATGTCTGTAAGATTAAGTAAAGCAATTAAAGATTTAAATGTAGGACTTTCTACCGCGGTTGATTTTCTTGCAAAAAAGGGGCATAAAGTTCCTTCCGATATTAATTTTAAAATCACCGATGAAGAATATCTTTTGCTGGCAAAAGAGTTCAACAAGGATATGGCTTTAAAATTAGAGTCGGAACGTTTGAGCCAAGAGCGCCAATCCAAAGAAAAAACCGACACGGTGGCTATCGAAGGGTACGAGAAAAAGAAACCGGAGAAGAAAGAAGAATTTATCCAAACTGTGGTGGATAAAGACTATCGTCCGCAAATAAAAGAAGTGGGACATATTGAATTAGAGAAACCAAAACCGGCTGAAAAACCCAAAGAAGAGAAAAAACCGGTGGAAAAACCGATCGAGGAAACCTTGGCGCCGAAACCTGTTGAAAAACCTGTTTCAGAAATGCCGAAACCGGTTACGCCGGTGCAGGAAGAAGAACCGAAAGCAGTGCCTACAACAGTTTCTGCTCCCGCGGAAGAACCTAAAACACCTGTCGTAGAAAAAATACAGGAAGAGAAAAAAACTGAGGAAAAACCCGCAACGGAACCAAAAATAGAAGAAAAAAGAAGAGAAGAAAAACCGTTCAAAGAAAGAGAAAAAGTACAGATAGAAAAATCTGATGATGACGGAGAAGAAATTTTCCGCTTAGGAAAACCCAAAATAACCATCAAACCTGTGGTGGTAGGTTCTATTGACTTGGCAAACTTAAACCAAAGCACCCGTCCGAGGTCAAAAACCAAAGAACAAAAGAAAAAAGAACGCGAAGAACGCAACAAAGCCTTTGCCGATTCCAAAACAAAAAAAGCGGACGGATCAAAAAGCACTCAGGGCGCCAAACCGGATGATAAAGACGCCAGAAGCGGAAAACGCAAACGCATTGATAAAAAACGGGTAGATTTAACCAGTCCAAACACTACGTTGGACGCCAACAAGAAAGGCGTGAAAAAAGACCACTTCAAAAAGCCCATAAAAACAGTGGTGGATGAAGAAGCCGTTCAAAAACAAATCAAAGAAACGCTGGCACGTCTTTCAGGAACCGGAAGAAAAAATAAAGGCGCCAAATACCGCCGCGATAAGCGCGATAACATCCGCGCTTCCTTGGAAGAACAAGCCGAAATGGAACGCAGCGAAAGCAACGTGCTGAAACTGACCGAATTCGTAACGGTAAGTGAACTGGCTACGATGATGGACGTGGCGGTAAACCGAGTTATCGGAACGTGTATGAGCATCGGTATGATGGTGTCTATTAATCAGCGTTTGGATGCGGAAACCATTAATATTGTTGCGGACGAGTTCGGTTTCAAGACAGAATATGTGAGCAGCGACGTAATTGAAGCGCTGACGGAAACAGAGGTGGACGCCGAAGAAGATTTGAAATCACGCGCGCCCATCGTTACCGTGATGGGACACGTAGACCACGGGAAAACATCGCTGCTGGACCACATCCGTAAAACCAACGTGATAGCGGGCGAAGCAGGCGGTATTACGCAGCACATCGGCGCGTACAATGTGAAATTGGAAAACGGACAGCGCATTACGTTCCTGGATACGCCGGGTCACGAAGCCTTTACGGCAATGCGCGCCCGCGGCGCAAAAGTTACGGACATCGCCATCATCATTGTGGCGGCGGACGATAATGTGATGCCGCAAACCATTGAAGCCATTAATCACGCTTCGGCAGCAAACGTACCTATCATATTCGCTATTAATAAAATAGATAAACCGGGGGCTAATCCCGATAAGATAAAAGAAACCCTTGCGGGAATGAATTACTTGGTGGAAGATTGGGGTGGAAAATACCAATCCCAAGATATTTCGGCTAAACAAGGCTTGGGCGTAAACGAATTGCTCGAAAAAATATTGCTCGAAGCAGAAATGCTTGATTTGAAAGCCAATCCCGACCGGAAAGCGGTAGGTTCTATCATTGAATCATCGTTGGACAAAGGGCGCGGATACGTTTCTACCATTTTGGTTCAAAACGGTACTCTGCGTCAGGGCGATATTTTACTCGCCGGCATTTCGCACGGAAAAATCAAAGCGATGTTTAACGAGCGTAACCAACGCGTGCAAGAGGCTAAACCTTCGGAACCCGTAATTATTCTCGGACTGAACGGCGCGCCACAGGCAGGTGATAACTTCAACGTGGTGGAAACGGAACAGGAAGCCCGAGAAATTACCAACAAACGAGAACAATTGCAACGCGAACAAAGCTTGCGTACTAAAAAACACTTTACGCTTGACGAACTCGGACGCCGCATAGCGCTGGGCGACTTCAAAGAGATGAATATAATTGTGAAAGGGGACGTGGACGGTTCAGTGGAAGCGCTTTCGGACGCATTGCTGAAACTATCTACCGAACACATTCAGGTAAACGTGATACACAAAGCCGTGGGCGCTATTTCCGATTCCGATATTCTGCTGGCGGCAGCTTCCAACGCGGTGATTATCGGTTTCCAAGTACGTCCTACCGCTTCGGCGCGTAAACTGGCTGAAAAAGAAGAAATCGATATCCGTTTGTATTCTATTATTTACGATGCCATTGAAGAACTGAAATCCGCTATGGAAGGAATGCTTTCGCCCGAAATCAAAGAGGAAGTTACTGCTACCATTGAGGTGCAGGAAGTGTTCAAAATTACCAAAGTGGGGACCGTGGCAGGCTGTATCGTAAGAGAAGGCAAAGTAAAACGCCACAACAAGGTACGTCTTATCCGCGATGGTATTGTGGTGTATTCCGGCGAAATTGACGCTCTGAAACGTTTCAAAGAAGACGTGAAAGAAGTGGGAACCAACTTTGAGTGCGGTATCAGCATCAAAAACTATAATGACATCCGTGTAGGTGATATGATTGAAAGCTTTGAGGAAGTGGAAGTGAAACAGACACTGTAAAAAGCATATTCCATAACATATATAAAAATAAAATAGCCAAAGTTTTTCAGGACTTTGGCTATCTTTATTTTGTACATTCCTTTTTTAATCCGTTATCGGCTTATATTTCGGCACTAATGTTTTCATTACTATCCAACCGATAAGGTAAGCCACCGCGCAAAACGAAAACACGATAAAATATCCCGCTTTTTCGCCTTGAAAACCCAGAAAACTCATATTGGTGACGCCCGCGTAGTCAAATAACACGCCGGAACCTTTATTGATAATGACCGAGCCTAATCCGCCCGCCATTCCGCCGATGCCGGTAACCGTGGCAATGGCGTTTTTCGGAAACATGTCGCCGATGGTGGAAAATATATTGGCAGACCACGCTTGGTGCGCCGCGCCGGCAATCCCGATAATCAGTACCGGAAACCAGTAAGAAACCGCGCCCAACGGTTGTGCCAACAATGCCAAGAGTGGGAAAAACGCGAAAATCAACATCGCTTTCATACGTCCGGCATAAGGATTCATCCCTTTTTTGTCCACAAAGTAAGAAGGCAGCCAACCGCCGATGATAGAGAGCAGCGTAATCATATACAAAACGAACAATGCCACACGCGCCTTTGGATCGGAAGATTCTATGCCGTACACTGAACTGAGGTAGGCAGGCGTCCAGAAAAGATAAAACCACCACACGCCGTCAGTCATAAACTTACCGAAAGCGAAAGCCCACGTTTGCTTGTATTGAAGCGTTTGCTTAAAGCTCATTTTCTTCGAAACCGTTACCTGTCCGTTTTCGTCCGACGTTTGGTCTTGATGAATGTAATCTAATTCCGTACGGTTTACTTTCCGGTGTTTCTCAGGCTTGTCATACCCAAACTGCCACCAGCCCATCCATACAAATCCCAGCGCGCCGATAACAATAAAAGCGGCTTCCCAGCCCCACATTTTGGCTATTACGGGAATAGTAAGCGGCGCGGCTAAGGCGCCTACCGTAGCGCCCGCATTGAAAATACTTGTTGCCAATGCGCGGTCTTTTTTAGGGAAATATTCGGCAGTGGTTTTAATGGCGGCGGGAAAATTGCCCGCTTCACCCACAGCAAGCACCAAACGGGCGAATATAAACAATACTACGCTTACATTCAGCACACGGGATACATTTTCCACGCCGTTAATAATTTGCCGTGCTTCAGCAAATCCTACCCACCAGTTTCCTGTGATAATTCCGGCGGTGGCTATTCCGCAAAAAGCGTGCAGCACCGCACCGATTGACCAAATAAAAATAGCCCACATAAAGCCTTTTTTGGTATCTAACCAATCAATAAAACGTCCGGCAAAAAGCATTCCCACGGCGTAAAACAGTGAAAATAACGATGTGATGGTACCGTAATGAGTGTTTGTCCAGTGAAATTCAGGCGCAATAAAATCTTTCCAGGTGAGGGAAAGTACTTGCCTGTCCAAATAATTAACGGTAGTAGCAAAAAACAGCATCGCTACAATCGTCCATCGGTACCGTGACATCTTTTCCGTCGCTTCATAAATTTTTTCCATATTTTTTCTATTAAAAGTTAATTGTATTTTTATAGGATTCACGACCCTAAATCACTTTCTTTCAGTGGAAAATAGAATAAAACAGACACCCACTGAAATCAAATTTATTTTGATTAATTCGGCAAAAATCCCCTTTTAGGGGGTTTGGGGGCTGATTCTCACTTTTCTTACAATTTCCAACGCGTTTTTGCACAATTCCGTGATGGTATTCCAATCTTGATTTTTGATGACATCGGCAGGAAAAAGATTGGAACCCATGCCTACACAGGTAACGCCCGCGTCAAACCAACCTTTCAGATTAGATTCTTCGGGCTTTACGCCCCCGGTAACCATCAGCATACTCCAAGGCATAGGGGCTTTCAGCCCTTTTACGAAATTTGTTCCCAGCACGTCGCCCGGAAAAACTTTGCAAAGGTCGCACCCCGCTTCCTGAGCGAAACCCACTTCCGATACCGAACCGCAACCCGGTGTGTAAGGTACGCATCGGCGGTTGCACACTTTGGCTACATCGGGATTGAAGAGTGGTCCCACCACAAAGTTGGCGCCCAATTGAATATAGAGTGAGGCGGTGGGCGCATCTATGATAGAACCTACGCCCAAAATCATTTCAGGACATTCAGCAGCGGCAAATTTAACCAACTCGCCAAATACTTCGTGCGCGAAATCTCCCCTATTAGTAAACTCAAAAGCACGCACACCACCTGCATAACAGGCTTTAAGCACGTTCTTAGCAACTTCCACATCTTTGTGGTAAAATACCGGAACTATTCCGGTAGCTGACATGGTGGTCAGGGTTTTTATTTTATTGAATTTCATAAACTTAATTTACGATTTACGATTAAAAAAGGTACGATTTTTGACTTAAATATTCAAAATTTAAGCTTTAAAAGGCAATCTTTTTAATCTGTCGAGTTATTCATTTTGGCTCTTTTGGTAATGATAGATTTGGTGATAATAGCTAATAATTCGCCGGTTTCTTTGTATAAATCTTTCAAAAGTACCGGATTTATTAATTCTGTATCTGTAATAACTTCTATCCAATACTCGGTTTCATCTAATTCTTCTTCTACAATTTTTAGTTTATTGATGAAATCTCTGTCGGATTTAGCGCGACAAGCAGCTCTATAATTAGCGCCTGGCGATGTGCCTGAACGAACTATTTGTGAACCAATAGCTTTTCCGGAAACAGTATTGGGCAGTTTATCTACCATTTTTATAATTCTACCAGAATACAAACGAAATCTTGATTTTAATTCTTCCGAAGTCATATTTTTAATTTTAGATTTACGATTGAAAAATGTACAATTGAATTTTTGAATGGACGACTTATATATTGCATCAAAAATCAGGCAAACAGAGGATTATAGATTGTAATATGTTTTTAATTCTTTTTCGGAAAGTGCGGCTCTTAGAGCGGGTTTCGTCTTCGCAAAAGTTGGATAAATTAAAAGCAATCGTAAATCGTAAATTTTTAAATCGTAAATCAACGAGAGACTCTTCCCGAACCATCGCCGCCCATCAAACTTTCCACTTCGGCAACCGAAACCAGATTAAAATCACCGTAAATGGTATGTTTGAGGCAAGATGCTGCTACGGCGAAGTCCAACGCTTTTTGGTCGTCTTGCGGGTAAGTGAGCAAGCCGTAAATAAGTCCGCCCATAAAAGAATCTCCCCCGCCTACACGGTCCACAATGTGTGTAATGTCATAGCGTTTTGATTCATAGAGCTTTCCGGCAGCATAAAGCACGCCGCCCCACGTATTGTGGTTGGCATTGATAGAGCCTCGAAGCGTGATAATGACTTTTTGGGCGCGTGGGAATTTTTTCATCATTTGCGTACAAACACTTCCAAATTCCGCGGCGTTAACGTCGCCCCCCGTATGGGCTACGTCAAAACCTTCCGGTTTAATACCGAATACTTTTTCGGCATCTTCCTCGTTACCCAAAATCACATCACAGCCTTCTACCAGCGCGGGCATCACTTCCGAGGCTTTTTTACCGTATTTCCATAAGTTTTTGCGGTAATTGAGGTCGGTAGAAACCATTACACCCATTTCGTTGGCTGTTCTGATAGCTTCGAGACAAGCGTCGGCAGCGCCCTGCGATAACGCGGGCGTGATACCCGTCCAATGAAACCAATCGGCATCTTTCAGCGCCTCACGCCAATTTATCATTCCGGGTTGAATATCGGCAATAGAAGAGTTGGCACGGTCATACACCACTTTGGAAGCACGCGCTACGGCGCCTGTTTCAAGGAAGTAAATGCCCACACGCTCACCACCCCGAATTATATGTTGGGTGCCTACATTGTATTTTCTCAGTTCCGAAACGCACCATTCCGCAATGTCATTTTTTGGAAGACGAGTAACGAATTCTGCATTCATACCATAATTCGCCAACGATACGGCTACATTCGCCTCACCACCGCCGAAAGTAGAATTAAGGCTTTGCGATTGGATAAAGCGCTGGTAGCCGGGCGTCGCCAACCGAAGCATTATTTCTCCGAATGTTACTATTTTTTTACTCATAATATTATATTTTGTTTAATGATTATCCGCAAAGTGTCCTAAATAATCCCGAAAGGATTAAATTTGAATAACCCCGTACGAAGTGCGGGGAAAAGGAAAATCCCCAAAAAACAGAACTCTGAAAGAGTTCAACCCACTTCGGGGTTGAATCGTATGTGATGTTTATGCCCCGCATTCCGCTGCGCTGCATACGGGTTTATTCACATTCAACGCCTTTGGCGTTCTTCTGTTAGGACAAGTTGCAGATAATCATATTTTGTTTTCTATTTGCTTATAAAGTATCATAGTAATTATACAGTTATCTTATTATCTGTTTCATTTTTAGAAACTTAAATTCATATATATAGCTCTCTTCACTGCATATTGTAAAAATCTACGTTTTCACGCACCAAAATATCCAGCGGAATATAGTTTTCGGGGGCAGGAAGAGTTTTTCTCAGCAGATAATTACAAAGTGACTTTGCGCTTTCATAACCTTGATAATAAGGTCGTTGCGCTATAAGTACATCTACAACTCCCTCTTTCATCATTTGAATATTTTTATCAATGCCGTCATAGCCCACCAACGCTACGTCTTTAATCCCTTTTTCCTGAAAATAGTGAGCCACAATATGGCACGTAGAGTTAAAAACAATCACGCCTTTTACTTGATGGTAAAAGAAAAAATCATCCAATACGGCATCATTTTGCGCTTTATCCACATATTCTAAATTTACGCGGTGGATTTTTCCCTGAAATTTTTTCTGTTCCAAATGTTCCAAAAAACCATTTTCACGATTCAAACTTTGGTTGGAACGCAAGCCGCTTTTGGCGTTCAAGAGCACGATTAAAATATCATCGTTCACATCCACCAGTGAAAGCATCATTCTTGCACTCAGCCTGCCTCCACTCACGGAATCAGTGCCAAAAAAAGTTAGTTGCTGTCGAGCGGGCAAGTTAAAATCCATAAATACAAATGGAATATTTTTTTCGCTTAACTCATCTGCAAGTTTGGAAAATTCTTCTTTAAAAAGCACCGCCAATATCACGCCGTCATACATTTCCGAAGAAAAAACGGTATTTACATTTTCCATGCTTTGGCTATTGTATTGGTCAAAAAAAACTTTTTCCAACTCAATGCCAAATTGCCCGAACTCTACCATTGCCGCGTCAATCCCTTGTGCTACGGAATACCAGTATTCGCCTTGTTGAGAAGCGGGAATAACCGCTGCCAGCCGGTATTTCTTGTGTGAAGCCAACGCGCTGGCTATGATATTCGGGGTGTAATTTACCGTTTCAAGCACCGCGTTTATTTTCTCCAAATTTTTGATTGATACCTTTCCTCGGTGATGCAATACCCGGTCTACTGTTCCGGCAGAAACACCGGCTAAGCGGGCTATTTCTTTAATGGTAATATTGTCGGGAATGTTTTTCATAAAAAATGATAAATCGGCTTTACGGCACAAAAATAATAAAAGATTTCGATAGTGTGTGCGCACACACTAAATATTTAAGTGAAAATTTATATTTTCACTTCATTTAAGTAGTTTAAAATAATTATTTTAAATTATTGGTTTTATATTGGGGAATTGATTTTGATATTCAATTGAAAAATTGAATATTATTGGAATTTTGCAAATAAATTTGCAAAACATAACAAAGAATATTGTGTTTTTTCGTTTAGGAAACGCCTATGTATAGATGCCTCGTCCGACGGTTAGGAAACCGTCGATCCCAAGGCAACGCCGTTATTTCCGATTATCTTATAAACAACAACTCGCGGTATTTGGGCAGCGTCCACATTTCGTTGTCCACGATAAGTTCCAGTTTGTCTACGTGGTAGCGGATTTTATCAAAGAATGGAAAAACGGTATCGTGGTAAGCGATGGCTTTCTTTCGCTCGTCGTCCATTTTATTGGCAACGCGGCGCGCGTCAATCATCAAGGCTACATTTACCTGAATAGCATCTGTATGGTCGGCAATGCTTTCTATGATTTCAATGTTGGTGGCATTCAGTTTATCGCTTTTTTCTTTCGGGAAAATGTTTTGCAGTTTATATACATTGTCCAGCAATAGCGTTTGGTAGCGCGTAGCCACCGGAATAATGTGGTTCATACACAAATCGCCCAAAACGCGCGCTTCAATCTGGATTTTTTTGGTGTACATTTCCCATTTCACCTCGTTGCGGGCATGTAGCTCTTTCTCTGAAAGCACGTTGGCTTCGGCAAACATTTTAATACTTTCGGGTGTGGTGTACGCGTCATAAATAAGCGGTACGCTGGTTTCGCAGTCCAGCCCTCGTTTGGCGGCTTCTTCCCGCCATTCTTGGCTGTATCCGTTCCCGTCAAACCGAATGGCTTTACTTGCTTTGATGTAAGCTTTCAGCGTATCGAAAATGGCTTTTTCCTGGCTTAGTCCGCTTGCCATTTTCTTATCTATCTCAGCCTTAAACTCTTTTAACTGGCTTGCCATAGCTGAATTCAGCGCAATCATCGCCGCCGAGCAGTTAGCGGAAGAACCTACCGCACGAAACTCAAAACGATTTCCCGTAAAGGCGAAAGGCGAGGTACGGTTTCGGTCGGTATTGTCTAACAACACTTCGGGAATATGCGCTACGCCAAGCGACATTCGTTTTTTGTCGTCCACCACTATGGCCTCTTCACTGGTGCTTGCTTCCAATTTATTGAGCACATTGGTAAGCTGTGTGCCGAGGAACACGGAAATAATGGCGGGCGGGGCTTCGTTGGCGCCCAAGCGGTGCGCGTTATTTGCCGTCATAATAGAAGCTTTAAGCAACGCATTGTGTTTATGCACCGCCATTAGCGTATTTACCAGAAAAGTGATAAACTGCAAGTTTGTTTCCGGCGTCTTACCCGGCGTAAAAAGCCCTACGCCTGTATCGGTACCAAGAGACCAGTTATTGTGTTTGCCCGAACCGTTTATCCCTGAAAAAGGTTTTTCATGCATCAGCACGCGGAAGTTGTGTTTGGCGGCAATCTTGTGCATCAAGGACATGATAAACAGGTTTTGGTCGTTTGCCAGATTGGTTTCGCCAAAAATGGGCGCCAACTCAAATTGATTGGGCGCCACCTCATTATGGCGTGTTTTCAGCGGAATAGCGTATTTATACGCTTCGTTTTCAAGGTCACGCATATACGCTGACACACGCGGTGGCACGGAACCAAAATAGTGGTCTTCCAATTGTTGATTTTTAGCGCTTTCATGACCCATTAATGTGCGTCCGGTAAGCACCAAATCAGGACGAACAGCGTAGATATCCTCATCTACCAAAAAATATTCTTGTTCCCAACCCAGGTAGGAATATACTTTTCTTACGGCGGGGTCAAACATCCGGCACACTTCCAAAGCAGCGCTGTCTACGGCTGAAAGCGCTTTGAGCAATGGTGTTTTATAGTCAAGCGCTTCGCCCGTGTAGGAAATAAAAACGGTGGGGATACAGAGCGTATCATCCACGATAAAAGCAGGGGATGACGGGTCCCAAGCGGTGTAGCCACGCGCTTCGAACGTGTTGCGAATGCCTCCGTTAGGAAAACTGGACGCGTCAGGTTCTTGCTGCGCCAGCAGCTTTCCTGAAAATTCTTCAATTACACGTCCGCCCGGTGCGCCTTCATACTCAATGAACGAGTCGTGTTTTTCTGCGGTGCCGTCGGTAAGGGGTTGAAACCAGTGTGTGTAGTGCGTGGCGCCCATTTCCATCGCCCACATTTTCATTCCTGCCGCCACGTGGTCGGCAATGTTTCTATCAAGTGTTTTCCCTTTATCAACAGCATCCGTAAGGATTTTGAGGGTGTCTTTTGATAGATATTTAACCATTTGCTGGCGGTTAAACACCAGTTTACCGTAATAGTCCGATACGTTTGTTTCCGGATTTACTACCGTGAGCGGTTTACGTTTGAAGGCTTCTTCTACCGCTTTAAATCTTAGATTTGACATAAATAACTAAAAATTAAGTGTTATTATTTATAAAAAGAAACCTTCCGCGAGCTTTCGCAGTTTCTTTTTATTATTTTCGATGCAAAAGTATATAAATAATGACAATATAAGAAACAATCAGATAGAAATATGAAAGTAATTGGATTTGTTTCAGCTTTCAGCTATTAGCTATCAGCTTTCAGCTATTAGCTTTTTGCGTAATCCTATTATATTCAGCATTGTAAAAATTGTGCTGAATGCTGATAGCTGAAAACTTTTAACACTGTAAACCGTTATAGGGTATTAATTTTACGTCCCTAAGAAAGTCAATCAAGGAAGATACGTTTTTTTGATTATAATCAAAGACACTCTTTGCATCTAAGCAAAGACACCCGATGAATTATTGTGGTTCATCGCCGGCGCGGGTTTGTGTAAGCCGTGCTTATTCGGAACAGTCACAATATCAGGGTGAAACCTACGCCAACGGCACCTCAGAACTCAAAACTCAAAACTCGGAACTCAAAACTCTCTTAAAGATACCGGTTTCTTTTTTTATTCCGCCAAACGTTTCATTGCTTCAATGGTTTTTTCCTTGTTTCCAAACGATGAAAACCGCACATAACCTTCACCGCTTGGACCAAAACCGGCTCCCGGGGTGCAGACGATGTTTTTTTCCTTTAATAAATAATCAAAATACGCCCAACTGCTTTCGCCGGTTGGGGTTTTCGCCCAAATATAGGGTGCGTTCACACCACCGAAGACTTTCAAACCGATTTTTTCGAGTGAAGTTCTGATGATTTTGGCATTGTCCATATAATAATCTACCAACGCGAGGACCTGTTTCTTTCCTTCCGCGCTGTAAGTAGCTTCGGCAGCACGCTGGATAACGTAAGGCACACCGTTGAATTTGGTGGTTTGGCGGCGTAGCCAAAGTTTATTCAAGGATGCTTTTTTCCCAGTGGCAGTAAACGCGAACAGTGATTTAGGCACCACCGTGTAACCGCACCTCGTGCCGGTAAATCCCGCGGTTTTAGAAAAACTGCGAAACTCGATAGCCACTTCACGAGCGCCTTCTATCTCGTAAATGCTGTGCGGCACGTTTTCTTCGCTGATATAGGCTTCGTACGCCGCATCAAAAAGGATAATCGCCTGATTTTCTTTGGCGTATTTCACCCACACCGTCAGTTGGTCTTTGGTAAGCGTGGTTCCTGTGGGGTTATTCGGATAACAAAGGTAAATTATATCTACTTTTTCTGAGGGAAGTTCAGGAATGAAGTTATTGGTTTCATTACAAGGCAGATACACCAGATTATTCCATTGATTATGTTGATTGGGTTCGCCCGCGCGGGCTGCCATTGCGTTAGTATCCACGTACACTGGATAACTGGGGTCAGTAATAGCCACTTTGTTATTCACATCAAAAATATCACCGATGTTGCCCGTATCGCTTTTGGCGCCGTCACTTACAAACACCTCATCGGGCTGAATATCAATCCCTTTTGATTTAAAATCATTTCCTACAATGGCATTCCGCAGAAAATCATAGCCTTGCTCGGGTCCGTATCCCCGAAACGTTTCACTGTGGCGCTGTTCTTCCGCCGCTTTTACAATGGCTTGAATGGAAGCTTCGGGAAGCGGCAAGGTTACATCGCCAATGCCCATACGAATAATTTCCGCTGAAGGATTTTCGGTTTTGTGTTGGTTTACTCGTTTGGCTATTTCCGAAAAAAGATAGGTTTCGGGTATTTTTATAAAGTTTTCGTTGATGGTAATCATAATAATATGTGCCCCCTAACCCCCTAAATGGGGAATTATTGCTTCTGAAAAAAGACAAAATTAAATTAGAAGGCGATTAATATTGTTTGTATTTATTTTAAAAATGTAATTACATAATTTTTAAGGAATGCGTTATCTGTAATTATTTCCATTTCAGAAGGGTAGGGGCAACTCTCCTTCAAATACCGTTATAGCCTCCCCGGTGAGATAAACGTGATTGTTATCCGCGTTCCATTCTATTTCAAGATTGCCGCCGAGTAGTTCTACGGTGGTTTTGCGTTCGGAAATTCCATTCAAGACCGCTGCTACTACGGTGGCACAGGCGCCTGTACCGCAAGCCATGGTTTCGCCGGAACCGCGTTCCCACACGCGCATACGCAGGCGGTTGTCCGCAAGTTTTTCCACAAATTCGGTATTGGTTCTATTCGGGAAATATTTGGAATTTTCTATTACGGGACCTATTTTCGGCAAGTCCAAATTTAGCACATCGTCCATAAAAATAACGGCGTGCGGATTGCCCATAGAAACGCACGTAAGCTCGTAATCGGTATATTGTCCGAACGATGCCAACTGCTTTACCACCGGCGATGAGGGAAAGGTACAAGGGATTTTTTCCGCCTCTAAAATAGGTTCGCCCATATCCACGGTTACTTTTTCCACTTTCTTATCCGCTCCTAAAAAGAGTTTAAGCGTTTTTACGCCCGCGAGTGTTTCCAACGTAATTTCGGTTCTATCGATTAATCCGTTATCATACACATATTTTCCGATGCAGCGTGAGGCGTTTCCGCACATTTCAGCCTCTGAACCGTCGGCATTAAGCATCTGCATGCGGAAATCGCACGTTTCAGAAGGGTGGATAATCACCAGCCCGTCAGCGCCGATGCCTTTGTGCCGATCGCTGTATTTTATTGCAAGCTCAGCGGGATTTTCTATCGTTTCTTCGAAACCGTTCACGTAAATGTAATCGTTTCCGGTGCCGTGCATTTTGGTAAATCTCATGTTGAAAAGCATTTTGAAATAAAAAGGTGCAAATTTACGACGTTTTTTTAGGAAAATAATTTTTCCCGGATAATTTTTTATCAAAAAAACACTTGTTACAAAAAACTAAAAAAATATACCTATTTTTTATTAATTATATATTACTTTTGCATAACTTAATTTGAAAACATATATGAAAAATTTATTCAAAATTTTAAAGAAAACAGATATTTTTTCTCATATTCATTCCATGTCTTATCTTCCTCGCTGGGTGGTATTGATGGGCGATTTAATAACTTGTTTTGTCTCTTTTTTCATTTCTTATATTGTAGCCTATCGGCTCTCCGGCGATATTGACAATGAGTTTTTTATTAAAACCATTTGGGCGCGATTTGCAATCGTTATTTTTTTTCAATCATTATTTTTCTGGGCTTTTCATACTTATTCCGGAATACTACGCTATTCAGGATATGTAGATGCGATAAAGTTGTTTTTTGCCGTATTTTTTAATATTGCATCTTTATATTTTCTTAATTGGCTTTTTAATGCTTTTTACGACCGATATATTTTTTATAACTTATCTTTACTCTTTTATGGTGTAATTGCTTTTTTCCTCTTATTTATTACCCGATTATTTATTAAAACAATTTTTGATTTTATAGCGGTAAATACCGGTGAGGTTATTCCGGTAATGATATTTGGCTCACAATCCGGCGGCATAGGCATAGCAAAAATGCTACGTGCCAATAATGATTTGAGATATAAATTGGTAGGATTCGTTGACGATAACAAAGAAACTAATGAGCGCGTGTTAATGGGTGTAAAAGTCTATGAGCTAACAGATAAAAACGTAGAAGAAATTATAGCTAAAAAAGCAAAAGCCATTATTATTTCACCCTTGAAAATGGAAATGATAGATACGCAAAAAGATTTAGATGTTTTTATAAATAATGGATTGTCTGTTTTAGTTGCTCCACCTATGAGTATTTGGGATGGTGGTGACATGCCTTCCATTAAACAATTAAAATCTATATCTATTGAAGATTTATTAGAACGTTCTCAAATAAAAATTTCTACTGAAAACATTTCTAAAGAACTAAAAGATAAAGTGGTGCTTATTACAGGCGCGGCGGGTTCCATCGGTAGTGAAATAGCGCGTCAATCCATAGCGTTTAAGCCCGCTATGATTGTTTTGCTTGACCAGGCGGAAACCCCGATGCATGAATTAAGCTTGAGGTTGCAAGAAGATTTCCCCAAACAAAATTTCAGTTGTTTTTTAGGTGATGTAAGAAATAAAGACAGAATGGACGCGATGATGTCGCTCTATCGCCCTGATATAGTGTTTCACGCCGCGGCTTACAAGCACGTGCCGTTGATGGAAGATAATCCTACGGAAAGCATCCAGACCAATGTGATGGGAACAAAAAATCTGGCGGATTTATCGGTAAAATACGGTGTATCACGTTTTGTGATGATCTCCACAGATAAAGCCGTCAATCCGACTAACGTGATGGGCGCATCCAAACGAATAGCTGAAATATACGTTCAGTCTCTTAATAAAAAACAAGAAAGAGAAGGCAAATTAAACACCTTATTTATTACCACTCGTTTTGGGAATGTCCTTGGTTCTAATGGTTCTGTAATTCCTCATTTCAAAAAACAAATTGAAAAAGGCGGTCCCGTTACCGTGACACATCCCGATATCATCCGATATTTTATGACTATACCGGAAGCGTGTTTGCTGGTATTGGAAGCCGGAACTACCGGTAAAGGGGGAGAAATTTTTATTTTCGATATGGGACAACCGGTCAAAATCATAGACCTGGCAAAAAAAATGATCCGTTTAGCCGGATATACGCCCGATGTGGACATCCCTATCAAATTTACAGGCTTACGTCCGGGAGAAAAGCTGTATGAAGAACTTCTAAATAAAAGAGAAATCACCCGTGAAACACATCACGAAAAAATAATGATAGCAAAAGTACGCGAGTATGATTATGAGGAGGTTTCAACACAAATAAACGAGTTAGTTAAATACAGTTATTTGGGAAAAATATTTCTTACCGTATCCAAAATGAAATCCATCGTGCCCGAATTTATAAGCAACAATTCAGAATATGAAAAGTTGGACTTGGAAAACGGAAACGGAAAGAAGTAATATAGTTTATAGTTCGCAGTTTGCAGTTCGCAGTTCGCAACTTGCCTGTCGGAAACGTGGGTTTGAGGTTTGCAATTGATTGAAACTTGAAACCCGAAACCCGAAACTTGAAACTTGAAATTCGGAACTCGGAACTTGAAACCCGAAACCCGGAACCTGAAACAAGAAACAATGATTTCCATAGAACAACTTACCATAGAATTTGGCGGGTCGCCGCTGTTTGACAATATCGGTTTTCTTATCAATTCCAAAGATAAAATAGCCCTTGTGGGAAAAAACGGCGCCGGAAAAACCACTCTTCTAAAACTTATTGCCGGGAAGCAATCGCCCACACACGGAAATATTTCCATTCCCACCGATACCACCATTGGTTACCTGCCGCAGCACATGATTCATAACGAAGGTACTAGCGTGTTGCAGGAAGCTGAAAAAGCGTTTGAACACATTACGCGGTTGCAGGAAGAAATTGAAAAAATGACGGTGGAATTAGCGGAACGTACGGACTACGAAAGCGATGAATACCATAAACTGATAGACCGACTCACGCACACCAATGAACACCTGCAAATTATTAACAGCGGAAATTTCACGGCGGAAATAGAGAAAACACTTATCGGACTTGGTTTTGAAAGGACGGATTTTAACCGGCAATGTTCCGAATTTAGCGGTGGTTGGCGGATGCGCGTAGAGTTGGCAAAAATTCTGCTTCAACGACCCGATGTGCTTTTGCTGGATGAGCCCACCAACCACCTCGACATTGAGAGTATTCAATGGTTGGAAAATTTCCTTATCAGTTCAGGCAGCGCTGTGGTACTCGTTTCGCACGATAAAGCGTTTATAGACAATGTAACCAACCGCACCATAGAAATTTCGCTCGGTAAAATTTACGACTATAACGTGTCTTATTCCAAGTATCTGGAACTGCGTAAAGAACGACGCGAACAACAAATCCGCGCATACGAAAATCAGCAAAAACTGATTCAGGACACCGAAGATTTTATTGAACGATTTCGTTACAAAGCTACCAAAGCCGTACAGGTGCAGTCCCGCATCAAACAACTGGATAAGATTGAACGCATCGAAGTGGATTTGGAAGATACTTCCCGGCTGAATTTGAAATTTCCACCCGCGCCGCGTTCCGGAATTATTCCCGTGGAAATAGAACATCTTTCAAAAGCCTACGGCAATCATTTGGTACTGGATAATATCGGGATGATTATCAATCGGGGCGAAAAAGTGGCTTTTGTCGGGAAAAATGGCGAAGGGAAATCCACACTTGTCAAGTGCATTATGGACGAAATCGATTTTTCAGGCAAACTCAAACCGGGGCACAACGTGAAAATAGGTTATTTTGCCCAGAATCAAGCTTCGTTGCTGGACGAAAACCAAACTGTTTTTCAAACCATTGACAATGTGGCGGTAGGCGATATTCGTACCAAAATACGCGATATACTTGGGGCGTTTATGTTCGGGGGCGAGGCGTCGGATAAAAAAGTGAAAGTACTCTCAGGCGGCGAGCGAAGCCGTTTGGCAATGATACGCCTGTTGCTCGAACCCGTCAACCTGCTGATACTTGATGAGCCTACCAACCACCTGGATATTTCATCCAAAGAAGTTCTCAAAGCCGCTATAAAAGCGTTTGACGGCACAGCAATCATTGTTTCGCACGACCGTGAGTTTCTGGACGGATTAGTAACAAAAGTGTATGAATTTGGTAACAAAAAAGTACGCGAACACCTCGGCGGCATTTACGACTTTTTACAGCACAAAAAAATGGATAGTTTGCGGGAATTAGAAGCCAGCCCCCTAAATCCCCCACAGATTAGCCCCCTAAATCCCCCACAGGGGGGACTTTTAAAGACCGATAATTCGCAATCAACACCCCCCTCGGGGGGAAGGGGGGCTGGCGCAATGGCATACGAAGCCCGCAAGGAATTGAACAAAAAAATCCGAAAAGCCGAAAAGTCTGTGGAAGAAGCTGAAAATACGGTTTCTGCCTTGGAAACCGAAATAACCGAAATGCAACGCCTGCTTGAAAACCCCGAAAAAGCGTCCGATGCCGAATTTATTATGCTGTTGCAAAAAAAAGAACGAGAATTGGAACAAAAAATGTATGAGTGGGAAGTGCTTTCGGAAGAATTGGAAGAACTCAATGCTCAAATATAAATTTTGGTTTTTGATGATTTTCCTATTAATTCCGTCATCGTACTGACGGAATTACTATTAATTCCGTCAATATACTGACGGAATTTACAGTTTTTTCATTTCCTACCATAAAATTTCATTTGGTTGCGCTTTATTTTATCGTTACTTTTGTATTTTAAAAGAAGTTCCGTCTTATTGGTTTAAGATCTATAAAAAACAATTCCTCGTTCACCTATTTCCTCTAAACTCGTTTACTGTCATAGAATGAAAAATAAAATCCAGCTCGTCATATTTTCGCTGCTTTTACCTCTTGCGCTTACGGCTCAAAACCGTACTGTGCGGGTTTACGGGTATGTGATTGATGAAAATAACCGAGGCATAGAAGGCGCCAATGTCCGCCTCGAAGGCACCGGCGCAGGCACTGTTACCAATCAAAACGGATTTTATGACATAACCTCTGAGATAAAAGATTCCGCAAGTATTGTTTATTCGCATCTCGGTTATGAAACCATTCGCCACACCCTAAGCAATCAAAAAAGAGTGGTACAAATTACCGTTATTCTTCCCATCAAAGCCAAAGAGCTGAAAGGCGTGGACATTACGTCCATCCGCAAGCAAACCTCGCAAATGCAGACGCTGGATCCGGGAAAGTTGCGCCAAATGCCCAATGCGGGCGGCAGTTTTGAATCGTTGCTTATCTCGTTCGCGGGCGTAACGATGAATAACGAGCTAAGCTCGCAATACAACGTGCGCGGCGGTAATTTTGATGAAAACATCGTGTACGTAAACGGTACCGAAATTTATAAACCCCTTCTGGTGCGTGCCGGGCAGCAAGAAGGACTTAGTTTTATTAATCCCGATATGGTGGGAAACGTCAGTTTTGCCGCGGGGGGCTTTAATGCCGAGTACGGTGATAAAATGTCGTCCGTCTTGGACATACGTTATAAAAAGCCTGCGTACTTTGAAGCTTCGGCAATGGTCAGCCTGTTGGGCGCTTCGGCGTATGTGGGCACGGCGGGCAAACGCTTTACGCAGATGCACGGCATCCGGTATAAAACATCAAAATACCTGCTCGGCACGTTAGATACAAAAGGCGAATACGCACCTTCTTTTATCGATTATCAAACGTATTTGACCTATCAGCTTTTGCCTAAATGGGAAGTCTCTTTTCTTGGAAATTTTTCTCAAAATAATTTCAATTTCGTCCCTCAAACACGTGAAACCACTTTCGGAACATATAATATGGGAAGAAAATTAAAGATTTATTTCGATGGACAAGAAAAAGACCTCTTTCAAACGGCGTTTGGCGCGCTTTCAATCAATTTTAAGCCGAATAATACGTTAAAACTTGGTTTGCAAGCCTCTGCTTTTCATACGAACGAGAATGAAACTTACGATATTCACGGCGAGTATGTACTCGGTGAAGTAAAAATGGAACTTGACCCCGAAAAAAAAGAAGGCGACCAGCTTGGCGTAGGCGTGTATCACCAACACGCGCGTAACCGACTGAAAGCTACCGTGGCTTCCATAGCGCATAACGGCGAATATACAAAAGCCGGACATACGCTTAAATGGGGCGCGAATGTTCAATTGGAAAAGATTGCCGACAAAATCAACGAGTGGGAATGGCGTGATTCAGCCGGATATTCTATGCCGTATAAATACGATAAGGTAGTGGATTTGTATTACAGCCTGAAAGCCAACAATCCGCCATTAAATAATTGGCGCGCCACATCCTACATCCAAGACACCTACCGTTGGGATGCAGACGGCGCGCTGTATGCGCTCACAGGCGGTGTGCGTACCAATTTCTGGTCGTATAACAAAGAATTTCTCGTCAGTCCGCGCGTAGCATTGGCTATTTTGCCGCACTGGAAAAAAGATTTCAGTTTTCGGGCAGCGGCGGGCGTTTATTACCAGTCCCCTTTCTATAAAGAGATGCGCGATACCGTTACCGATGCGCTTGGCAACGTAACCATTCAGCTTAATCCGAATATTAAAGCCCAGCGTTCCCTGCATTTCTTGCTGGGTGGCGATTATTACTTCCGTGGTTGGGGACGCCCATTTAAATTCACCACCGAAACATATCTAAAACTCGCCGACCGCGTTATTTCCTACTCTGTGGACAATGTGCGTGTCCGCTACACCGGCGAAAACGATGCCAAGGCATACACCGCCGGCATTGATTTTAAACTTTATGGCGAATTGGTACCCGGAACGGACAGTTGGATAAATGTTTCGCTGATGCAGTCCGGACAAAACACATACAACGACTGGTATTACAAAGATGCAAGTAAAACGGAAGTAGTTTATCCCGAATGGATTCCGCGTCCTAACGAATCAAGATACAGTTTTTCCATGCTCTTTTCGGATTATCTGCCCAATAATCCCAAGTACAAAGTGCATTTGCGGGCTATATATTCCGATGGATTGCCCGTATCCTTGCCACAAAGCAAGTTTTATCGTCCTGCATTTCGCACCCCATCCTACAAGCGCGTAGATATTGGCGCCTCGCGCGTGCTGGCAAGTGAAACCGACAAATGGCTCAATAAATCCTGGCTCAAACACGTGAAAAATATTTGGCTCAACGTGGAAATTTTTAATCTTTTTGATTTCAAAAACGTCAATTCCTATTACTGGGTAATGGACGTAAATAATATGCAAAACGGCGTACCAAATTACCTTACCAGCCGACAATATAATTTAAAGATATTGGTGGATTTTAAATAATGTGCCAATATTCTAATATGCCAATGTGCCGATGTGCCAATATGCCAATGTGAAAATGTGAAAATGTGAACACAGACCAAATTAATCTTTTTCACTCTGAACATTAAAGATTAAACATTGAACGTTAAACGTTAAACTTTTTGAACTCTTGAACTCTTGAACTTTTTTTGAATATATGCCTAACACTTCGCACCGCGGGCAACTGATGCCCGAATCACCTATCCGTAAGCTCGTTCCGCTGGCTGACAAAGCCAAAGCACGCGGTATCAACGTGTATCATCTGAATATCGGGCAACCCGATATTAAGACGCCCCAAGTAGCCATAGACGCGCTTCACAACATTGACCGTACCATTTTGGAATATAGTCCGAGTGATGGAAATAAAAGCCTGCGTATTAAACTGGCGGAATATTATCGCACATTTAACATTGATGTGAATTTTGAGGACATTATCATTACCGCAGGCGGCTCGGAAGCGGTAAGTTTCGCCTTTATGAGCTGCCTTGACCCGGGCGATGAAATCATTGTGCCTGAACCGGCGTATGCTAACTATACCGCTTTTGCCATAGGCGCGGGCGCGGTGGTAAAGCCCGTACTTTCCACCATTGAAGAAGGATTCGCGTTGCCGCCCATCGAAAAATTCGAGGAATTGATTACCCCGAAAACCAAAGGAATACTAATATGTAATCCCAATAATCCCACAGGTTACTTGTATACCCGTGCCGAAATGAATAAAATTCGTGCTTTGGTAAAAAAATACGATTTATTCCTTTTTTCAGACGAGGTGTATCGTGAATTTTGCTACACGGGTGCGCCCTATATTTCCGCTTTTCATTTGGATGGAATAGAAGAAAACGTTATTCTGATAGACAGTGTATCAAAACGTTACAGCGAATGCGGCATACGTATCGGCGCGTTGGTGACTAAAAATAAGGAAGTTAAAAAAGCGGTCATGAAATTCTGCCAAGCGAGGTTAAGTCCGCCGTTACTGGGACAGATTGTAGCGGAAGCGTCTATTGACACGCCCAAAGAGTATATGATGGACGTGTACGATGAATATATGGAACGCCGCAAATTCCTGATTGACGGGCTAAACAAAATTCCAGGCGTTTATTCGCCCATCCCGATGGGGGCATTTTACACCGTAGCACGCCTGCCAATTGACGATGCCGATAAATTTTGCGCGTGGTGCCTTTCTGACTTTGAATACGAAGGCAGTACCGTAATGATGGCGCCTGCCACCGGATTTTATACCGAAGCCGGATTAGGCAAAAATGAAGTCCGCATTGCCTACGTGCTGAATAAAGAGGACTTAAAACGCGCGCTTATAGTGCTTGGCAAGGCGCTGGAAACGTATAATAGTTTATAGCTTGCAGCCTGCCTGCCGGCGAGGCAGGTTTACAGTTTACAGTCTAACTTTGACAAAGTTCTAAAACTTTGTCAAAGTTACTATAACCAACAGACAGATACAATTTCATTGAAATTCGATAGAAATATAAAAAATACAATTATTCCCCCCTTGGGGGATTAGGGGGCTTTTCTATGAACTTTGAATATTACATAGCCAAACGCATTCATTTCCGCCAACGTGGGAAACGAAACGTATCGCGCCCCTCGGTGCGCGTTGCCACCATCGGCATTGCGGTGGGGTTGGCAGTGATGATTGTTGCCGTGTGCGTCATTGTGGGGTTCAAAAAGGAAATTCGTGAGAAAACAATCGGTTTCGGTTCACACATTCAAATCAGTAATTTCGACACCAACAACACGTACGAAACTACCCCCATCGTGATGGACGATACGCTGATGACCGCCCTTTCCAACTTGCCCGAAACCAAACACATCCAGCGCTTTGCTACCAAACCGGGCATTATCAAAACGGCGGAAGAGTTTCAAGGCATCGTGCTGAAAGGCGTGGGCGAAGATTTTAACTGGGATTTCTTTAAATCGAATTTGGTGGAAGGACGTGTGCTTCATTACAACGATACCGTAACCAAAAACGAAGCTATGATTTCAAAATCAATGGCTGACTTGCTTAAACTGAAACTCGGCGATAGTTTTTATACTTACTTTTTGCAGGATAATATCCGCGCCCGCAAATTTCAGATTGTGGGCATCTATTCCACCAACTTCGCCGAGTACGACCAACTTTTCGTGCTCACCGACCTGCGCGCCGTACAGCGGCTCAATGATTGGAAACCCAATCAGTTTAGCGGCATAGAGCTGCAAATCAAAGATTTTAATCAACTGGATTACGCTTATAGCCAAGTGTATAACATATGTGCCAACAGGTTTGATGAAAATGGAAAAGGCTATTATATTTTGACCGTAAAGCAAATGAATCCGCAGATTTTCAGCTGGTTGGCATTGTTGGATATGAATGTGTGGATTATTCTGGGATTAATGCTTGCAGTAGCCGGTTTCAATATGATTTCTGGATTGCTGATTTTGATTTTAGAACGCACCAATATGATTGGCATCCTCAAATCTTACGGCGCCACCAATTGGTCGGTGCGCAAAATTTTCCTGTATCATTCCGCGTTTCTTATCGGCAAAGGAATGTTATGGGGAAACATCATCGGGCTGGGAATTTGCGCCGTGCAGTATTTCTTCCGCCTTATTCCGCTCGACCCTGTTTCCTATTATGTTTCCACTGTTCCAATAACTTTTAATTGGCTGTATATCATTTTATTAAATATTGGAACACTTATTGCCTCGGTGCTTATGCTGGTAGGTCCATCCTACTTGATTACTAAAATCTCGCCCGCTAAAATTGTGAGGTATGAGTAGAAAAGGATTACCCATCCAACCATTTTCTAAATTCGGGTGCCCGTTGGTTGCTCACAAATATTTCTTCATTACACTCAGGGGTTAATTGAATTTTTATGCGACTTTTGGACAATACGCTTATCTTTTTAATGCTTTTTATCGAAACCAGAAATTGACGGTTTATCCTAAAAAAATCTTTTTCCGAAACTACGCTTTCTACTTTGTCCAACGAAAGTTCTACGGAATATGTTTTGCCGGAAAAGCAGGTGAAAAACGTAATTTTTTCGGTGGAATAAAAATAAGCGATTTCTTGGGTTTGCACGGAAATAAGATTGCTCCCGGCATTAACCAGAAATCTTTCCTTGTAAGCAACACTCTTTTTTTCGGTAAACAAATTTTGCAAAAATTGCCAATTGGTGTTTTGCGGAAGTTGCCACTGCCTGAATTTTTGAATACTTTTTTCAAGCCTTTCTTTTTCAATGGGTTTTAAGAGATAATCTATGCTGTTTAGCTCAAAGGCTCGAAAAACAAACTCGTCATAAGCAGTGGTGAAAATCACCGGACAATGCACTTTCACGGCGTTAAAAATTTCAAAACTGACGCCATCGCCAAGCTGAATATCCAGAAAGATTAAATCGGGTTTGTGAGATTTCAGCAAGCGAACAGAACTTTCCACACTATCGCAATATTGCACTACTTCAAAATCGGGTGCAATGTCCGCAATCATTTTCGCAAGTCTGTTAGCCGCCGGAAATTCATCTTCTATAATTAAAACGTTAAGCATAATTAAATTAACGGAATGGTTACTTTAAATGTTCTCTCATCTGCCGTTATTTTCACCGCGTCGGTTTCAATGAAACGATACCTGCCTTCGATATTTTTCAAGCCTTTTCCGGTGGTGGTAATGCCGGACTTTTTTTGAAAATTATTCTCGACAGAAACAGTATTTTTGTCGGCTTTTACCAAGATATGCAGTTTTTTATCTTTTGAAATTACGTTGTGCACAAAGCAGTTTTCCACCAACATTTGCAGCGCCAACGTGGGTATGTGTTTGTGCAACGCCTCATCCGTAATTTGGGCTTCGAACGTAAAGTTATCGCCAAAGCGGGATTGTTGCAAATAGACGTACTTTTTTACATTCTCCATTTCTTCTTCCAACGTTACCGTTTCTTTGGTATTGCTTACAAGTGCGTAACGCAAATAATCCGACAGGCTTTGCACGTATTTTTCAGCCGAGGGGTTTTCGTTTAGCATCGTAATCAAACTATTTAAACTATTGAACAAAAAGTGGGGATTAACCTGTGCTTTCAAGGCATCGTATTTTGCCTCTAAATTATCTTTTTCAAGTTGTATGGACTTTGAAAAATTCAGTTTCCATTGCCGGTAAAACGCCGCGGCTTCGTGTATGGTGGTAATCCAAAAGGTAATGAGCGCGGTAAGAACAATATCGGAAGCGTGGTTTTTTAATCCTTGAAGATAGGATATTTGCTGAATTTTTGAATAGTAAAGGTTTATCAAGAGTATAAACACGATTAAAAAAGCCAATATCATCAGCGCTTCCACAACAAGGTGCTTGACGGGGAATTTTTCCCAAGGGTATTTGTTCCACACAAAGTTGGCGATAAAAATGCTGCCTGTCCAAAGAATTATGGTGTTTAGTATGGAAGGAAATAATAACCCGAAAAAAGTCCATTCCTTATCAAACAAAATGGAAAAAACCAGCCCGATAGCCAGACTTACAAAGGCTATTATAATCAGCATCTTATACCAGCGTGAATAGAGAAAGGAAAAAAAGTTGGTTTTCATTTTTTCTCAATATTTTTAAACGTTAGTTTTTGTTTTCCAAAACTATAATTGATAGACTTTGAATGACAGTTGTCCACGCATTTTCCGCACAAAATACATTCCGGATTTTCCATGCTCTTTGCATTTACCATTTTTTCCACCGGTAAGCTCATCGGACAATTAATCGTGCAAGTTTGGCAATGCGTACAGGTTTCGGCGTTTGATTTGAGTTGTAAAGCGGGCATTTTCAGTGCATTTCGTACTTTTCTACCCAATATCATAAACGGCGCCATCCAGCAAATGTGGTGGCAGAACGAGCGTTTACCCACTACAAAAGCCGGCACAATAATCAGCGCGACAATAAAAAAATAGACAATCAAACTTGGCACATCCGTAACGGAAATTCCGTGGTTTGTTTGATAAAACGGCTGAACGATATGGAAACCATGATTTTTTATTGAAACGTACAAAATTGCCGCAATCCAGGGAATCCAAATGATCCATTTAATGTAGTTTCCTTTCTTCACAGGCTTTGGCTGAATTTTGCCAATCATTTCCTGAATGCCTCCTGCCGGACAAACCCATCCGCAAAATGCTCTTCCGAAAACCAATGAAGAGAGAAAAAGCAGCGCGAACACAATAAAACTGCCTGTAATAATTCCTTCTGCCGCTCCTTGAATGACCAGCGCGGGTGAAAAATAGAACAAGGTAATCGGGAAAAGCAGAAACGATATTAAAACAAGCGTTTCCCTGATTTTCTGACGCGTTTTCATTATTCCGTCCCTTTCTTTTGCAAAGTTAAAAAATAATCCGATACAGCATCATAGGCATAAAGCCTTGTTGGTAAACGGTGTATGTTTTACCCGTTTGCGGATTGAAACTCTCGTTGAAAATATTTTTGTAGTTGGTAACATTCTGTAAATCAACAGCCCACTCTTGTGTAAGTTTTCTTTTCTTTGAGTTCATCTTAAAGCCGATTCGTACGTCTGTTCTGAAATAGTCTTTGTGGCGTTTTTCGTAAGCGGCATTCCAATTATAACGGTCTTCGCCGGCTGCAATGGAAGCCTGCAAGTCAATGGGCACGTAACGCATTCCGCCGGCATACGTGCTTCTGCCGTCCAATGTCAGGTAGTTTCTTTCGCCAAGTTTCCACTCGTATCCGGCAAGCAGGTTGAGTACGAAGTTGTTGTTGAAAGCCGTATTTCGCCACACGTTGTCATATCCTTTGTAAAGTGAGTTGAAAACAGAAGCAGTAAACAGTCCGTAAAAGCCTTTGGTCATAAATTTCTCAATGGTCAGCTCTACTCCGTAATTTCGTCCGGCGCCTTTGTTTACAAGGCTGTCGGCTTTGGGCACCGCAAATCCGCTTCCGAAGTTCAGCATGGAATATGCCGCAATGGTTTTAGACACCGGCACATTTGAAATAGACTGATAGTAAAGCTCGGTTTTTATTCTGAACTGTTGCCCGTCGGAAAAGTCGTGTCCTATTACCAAATGCCGGCTTTTTGAAAACTGCATGTGTAAGTTGTTTTGCTCATAGGCGTCGCTTGCAGGATTATACGATTTCTCGAAATACGTTGTCTTGGGTTGCGTTTGGGTGTGCATTCCGTAACCTAAACTCAACGAGTTTTTGGGCATAAAATTCCATTGCATCCCGAACCGCGGCTCTACGGAATTTTCTTTTGTCAAATCGTAATATTGATTAAAAACACCGACATTCATCTGCAACACATCGGAAAATTTGTGTTGCCAGTTGGCAAAAAATTTGTACAGATTGGAAAGGCGGTTGATTTCTTTATTCAAAATCAGCCTTTTGCCATATATTTTGCTATAAACCGAATCGTTAAAATTGGTAATGTAATGGTCAAAGATTACGCCTGCCGAAACGTTATTTTTACTGCTGAACTTATGTTTAAGCGTAAGGGACCCCGACAATTTATCTTCTTTTTGTTCTTTCCCATATTGGTTGAAATAGGTTTTATTTTTGTAATCCACCGTGTCCAACTGCAATGTATTTTTTGATTGCTGATACGAAAGCGCTGTCGTTAAGCCGGTATTTTCGGATAAAAAAAGTTTGTGCGACAAGGCTGTAACATTAAGCATAGCGCCAAAATCGGTGGCGCTTCCCACCTGATTGTAATTTGAATTTTCTTCCATCTTGAAATTGCGCCCCATACTGATAAAACTGCTGCCCCAGAGTTGCGTAATTCTGAATTTACCGATTTTAGTAGGCAAATCGGCAACCAGCGTGAAGTCTTTGTATTTCGGAATAGCCGTCCCGGTAGCGGAGTTCTCTTTAAGAAAACCGATATTGCTCATCAATTCCAGCGTGGAATATCTGAAATCGGCTATAAATGAACCTTTGGCGGTTTTTCCCATCGGAATAGGACCTTCGGCAGCCGCCTCAAAGCCGTTAAACCCGACTTGTCCCGTAAATTCATACTTTTCTCGGTTTCCCGAGCGTAGGTTTATATCGAACACGCCCGACAACGCGTTGCCAAATTCCGCTGGAAAAGCGCTTGTAAGAAAATCAGAGTTTTTCAAAAGGTTTTTATTGAGCATGCTTACCGGACCGCCGGTGGTACCTTGCGCCCCAAAGTGGTTAGGATTGGCAACTTCAATGCCGTTCACGCGCCACAGCAGGTCCATGGGCGAGTTGCCCCGAATGATAATGTCGTTTCGCGCGTCGTTGCTTTGCGATATTCCGGCGAAGTTTGCAGCCATGCGTGCCGGGTCGCCCAAACTTCCGGCGTAACGTTCGGTTTCTTCTACACTAAACGAGCGGGCGCTTATCAACGCGTTTTCGTTCAAAGGTTTTTCTTTGTTCAAGGTGGGTTTTACCACCACATCGCTCAGCGTGTTTACCTTTTCTTCCAAGGCAAAATTTAACTCCGTTTCTTTGCCCGACATTATCATCACATTTGCTTGCGTTTGTGCGTTATATCCCACAAAAGAAACCGTGAACGAATGCCTTCCGAGCGGCGCGTTTTCAATTATAAACTCTCCGTTGGCGTTTGTAGCTGCGGCTTTCAATGGAACAGTGTTTAACATTTGAACATTTGCTCCTACAAGCGGCGCACCGGTTACGGCGTCCGTTACTATACCGCGAACGGTGTTGGATTTTTGCGAAAAAACCGAACAAGAAATAAAAATACTTAGTGTGAGTAAAATAATCTTACGTTTCATAAATATGTCTTTTAAAGTTATGTCTGCAAAATTATTGTCTTGGAGAAAACAACTAAAAAATGAAAATACGAGCGGGGAAAAAAAGGGATGAATGAGGAAAATGAAAGAAATAAAAACACGTTAATTGTCAAAAATATAAAAAACGAAAAACGTAAATCTTTTTTTTTATGTAAATTTGAACTCTATTTCAATTATTATTATGAACAAAACTCATAACTTGCTTTCCCTCTTTCCTGAAAGTCCCCCTGACGGGGATTTAGGGGGCTTAATATCTACCCTTCGCCGCGAATTGGAACAGCATAATTACAACTATTATGTGCTGAACGCGCCCACTATTTCCGATATGGAATTTGACCGAAAACTGCGTCAATTGCAGGATTTGGAAACGGCGCACCCGGAGTTCTTCGACCCCAACTCGCCCACCCAGCGCGTAGGCAGCGACATAAACACAAGTTTTAAGCAAGTAAAACATAAATATCCGATGCTTTCGCTTGCTAATACCTATTCCGAAGGCGAAGTAAACGATTTTTACGAAAGGGTAAAAAAAGGGCTGAACAATAATTTTGAACTGGTTTGCGAGTTGAAATACGACGGTACATCCATTTCGTTAATCTATGAAAACGGTGTGCTAAAACAAGCCATTACACGTGGCGACGGCGAAAAAGGCGATGACGTAACCGCCAACGTCAAAACCATCCGCGCCATTCCGCTCAAATTACACGGCGGCGATTTTCCCGAAAAATTTGAAATCCGGGGCGAGATTCTGATGCCTTGGAACGTGTTTGAGACATTGAACAAGGAACGTGAAGCACAGGAAGAACCGCTTTTTGCCAATCCGCGCAACGCCGCTTCCGGCACGCTGAAAATGCAAAATTCCGCCGAAGTTGCCAAGCGCCGTTTGGACGGCTATTTTTATTATCTTTTGGGCGAAAATCTGCCGTCCGACAGCCATTTTGAGAACCTGCAAGCAGCTAAAAAATGGGGGTTCAAGGTGTCGGAAGCCACCAAACTTTGTACAAATCTGGGTGAAGTGGTGGATTTTATCAATTATTGGAATGTGGAACGGAAAAACCTGCCCGTAGCCACCGATGGCATTGTGATAAAGGTAAATTCACTCAACCAGCAACGCAACCTCGGCTTTACCGCCAAATCGCCGCGTTGGGCAATCGCCTACAAGTTTCAAGCCGAAAAAGCGGTAACGCGACTAAATTCAGTGAGTTACCAAGTAGGGCGCACGGGCGCGGTTACACCCGTGGCAAACCTCGACCCCGTACAGCTTTCAGGCACTACCGTGAAACGCGCTTCACTGCACAACGCCGACATTATTGAGGGACTGGATTTACACATCGGTGATATGGTGTACGTGGAAAAAGGGGGGGAAATCATCCCGAAAATTACCGAAGTGGACAAAAAAGCGCGTGAAAGTAATTTTATGCTGGGCGATAAAGTCAAATTTATCACTCACTGCCCCGAATGTGGCGCGCCGTTAGTACGTGTAGAGGGTGAAGCAGCGCATTATTGTCCGAATGAAAATCACTGTCCGCCACAAATTAAAGGCAAAATGGCGCACTTTGTGAGCCGAAAGGCGATGAATATTGACGGATTAGGCGAAGAAACCATTAATCTACTATATCAGAATGACTTATTAAAAAATATTGCTGATATTTATGAATTAAAAGTGCATGAGTTATCTCAATTGGAACGGCTGGGTAATAAATCGGCATACAACATCATTGAAGGTGCTGAAAAATCCAAATCCGTACCGTTTGAGCGGGCGCTGTTCGCGCTTGGCATCCGTTTTGTGGGTGAAACAGTGGCAAAGAAACTGGCTTTCGCTTTTAAAAATATAGATAATTTGGAAAAAGCCACTTTGGAAGAACTCACTTCGGTGGATGAAATCGGTGGACGCATTGCCGAAAGTGTAATCGCCTATTTTTCTGATAATCAAAATATTGAAATTATCGAAAAATTAAGAAATCACGGCTTGCAATTCAGTGTTTCGGAAGAAAATTTACAACCGAAGAGCGATGTTTTGGCAGGTAAAACGGTGGTCATCAGCGGCACTTTCCACACCCATTCCCGCGACGAGTATAAGCAAATTATTGAGCAGCACGGCGGTAAAAATACGGGTAGCGTATCGGCAAAAACAAGTTTTATCCTCGCCGGCGAGAATATGGGACCCGAAAAACTAAACAAAGCGGAAAAACTCGGGGTACAAATCGTCAGCGAAGAAGAGTTTTTAAAAATGATAGTGCCCTAAATCCCCCTTGGGACAGCGGTTTCCAACCGCTAATAGACACAAGAATCTGTCACTTTCTGATTGGGAACAGCGGTTTCCAACCGCTGATATGTGTACAAAATAAATTTTACAACTCACTGAACTTAAACCCCGTTTTCCCAACCGCCACATAAAAGCAAATAACAAATCTAAAAATAATTAAACGATGAAAGCAAAACTATTTATCACTCTGGCATTGGTTGCTTTAATATGCCAAACCAACTTTGCCCAAGACCAAGTTACAGACAAAACTCGTTTTATTGAAGTAACCGGCAGCGCCGAAATGTACGTAGAACCGGACGAAATCCATTTGCAAATCGGCATTCAGGAATATTGGAAAGAAGAATTTGAAAAAGGAAAAGAGTACAAAGATTTCGTTACCAAAATTCCATTGGAAGAGATAGAAAAAAATCTGCTTGCGGAATTAGCTACGCTCGGCATTACCAAAAGCCAATTAACGCTGAAAGAAGCCGGAAATACGTGGGAACACAGCGGAAAAGATTTCAGAAAATCAAAAACATACGAAATTACCCTTTCCGATGTGGGCAAAATTAATGAAATCATATCCAAAGTAAAGACAAGAGGGATTAATTCAATGGTTATCACGGAATTAAAAAATAAAAACATCACTCAGTTCCGCAAACAGGTGAAAATAGAAGCTATCAAATCAGCCAAAGAAAAAGCGACGTATCTGCTGGAAAGTGTTGAAAATAAAGTCGGAAGACTGTTATCCGTCATAGAATTAAATAATTCTGAGGGTTACATTTGGCGTCAACAAAACGTGTTCAGTAACTCAATGATGAGTGGCGCTTCCACCGAAAACTCGGAAGAAAATATCCGTAAGATAAAACTGAAACACGAAATCAAAACGCGCTTTGAAATAGTGGATTAAAATTCTAAGCCGTTCCTAATTGGGATAGACGGTTTTCAACCGCCTATAAAACTCGCGTCATTCGCATAAATTCGCGAAATTTGCAACTCAAACAATGAAAGAACTCAATCAATACATCTTCAAAAAACGCATAAAAAAACACCTCGCCGAATCATCGCGTGAAAAACGTTTTGTGAACTACGACAATGCTAAATCCGTCATCCTTCTTTTTGAAAGCGATTACACCGAACGTAATCCATTTATAAAAAGGGTAATGGAACAGTTCAAAGCCGAAGGAAAGAAAGTATGTGCCTGGGGATTTTTGGATAAAAAAGAAGTAACCTCACCCATTCTGCCCGATTATCGGATTTTGAACAAAAAAATGTGCGATTGGACAGGTCGCCCCAAAGAATCTTTTTTACGTGAATTGGCTGAAAATGAATACGATTTACTGATAGACTTGACAGTAAGTCGTTTTCTTCCGATGCAATATATTACGCTTTACGCCAATGCTTCCTGTAAGGCGGGCGTTCAAAAAAACGAAGATAACTTGTTGGATTTTCAACTTCAACTTCCTGAACGTGAATCTAAAACAGGGGAAACTGCCGAGGCTGAAACTGCTGACGAAACGGAAGAAGAACAACTCATAGACGGACATTTTATTTTTAATCAACTGATTTTTTATCTCAAAACGATACAAACTAACGATTAATATTGTAATTTTGCAAAAAATACTACTGACTATTGACCGAAATATGCTGAACACAAAACTGATAGGAATGGGTGTAGCGCTAATTACGCCTTTTAAGGAAGATGAATCCGTAGATTTTGAAGCGCTGAAAAAATTAGTGGAATTTCAAATCAAAAACGGAACAGATTATTTGGTAGTGTGCGGAACCACTGCCGAAACACCCACGCTTACCGAGGATGAGAAAGAAAATATAACGCGTTTTGTGGTGCAGCAAGCAAACGGTCGCATCCCCATTGTGCTGGGCATTGGCGGAAACAACACCAAAGCAGTAGTAGAAAAATTGCAAAAAAGCGATTTAACAGGCATTGACGCCATTCTTTCCGTTACACCCTATTACAACAAGCCCTCACAAGAAGGATTATATCAGCATTACGCTGCCATAGCCAAAGTATCGCCTAAGCCCATTATTTTATACAATGTTCCGGGGCGAACCGGTGTAAACATGACCCCCGAAACCACATTGCGCTTGGCAAACGAGTTTTCAAATATCTGTGCTGTGAAAGAGGCGTCAGGTAATTTCGGACAAATTGATCAGATTATCAAAAATAAACCGACTGATTTTCTGGTTATTTCCGGCGATGACGGCATCACTTTCCCACTGATTACGCTTGGCGCGGTGGGTGTTATTTCCGTGATAGGCAATGCTTTTCCGAGCGAATTCAGCCGTATGGTACGCCTGGCGCTGCACGGCGATTACGATAACGCTCGCCAGATACACTACCGGTTTACGGAACTGATTGAACTGCTTTTTGTGGAAGGAAATCCCGCCGGTGTAAAAAGTATGCTCGCCTTGATGGGGTTGATAGAGAATAAATTACGCCTTCCATTAGTTCCAAACACCATTAATACGTATGAAAAAATACGGTTTGTGTTAAATCAATTGAATTAAAGAAAAGTCCCTTTCAAGGCAAAGCTGTTAAATTCTAAGAGTATAATTTTACCCCTCAATCCGCTGGCTGACGGGGACTTTAACGTTATTAAAGCTCGGAAATATTTTCGTTTTGCACGACACAAAAATTCGCATTCATAGGCAAATAAACGTAACAAACAATTAAAGTCCCCAAAAACTGTTTTCCTTTTTCTTTCCCTTTTGGGGAAAGTACCCCGCAAATGCAGGGGGATAGAGGTTGGGGGATTTAGGGGACTTTCGATTCAGGGGGCTTCTCTTACCAGAAAAATATACTTGCCCCCACAATACTTATAACCGCGCCAATCACTTGCTGCGGTTTTATTTTTTCCTTAAACATAATGGCAGAGGGCAAAATGATAAAAATAGGTACCAGCGCCATCAGTGTAGCGGCTATCCCTGTTTTGGTGTGCTGAATGGCAAAAAGCGCCAACGCCACGCCGATAAAAGGACCAAAAACCGTACCTATAAGCACGCTAACCATGCTTTGTTTCTGTTTCAAAGCTCTTTCTACGTTTCCCCATTTTTGCACAGCGGTCATAAACACCACGAAACATGCCAATCCGAATAAAGCCCGAATCTGCGTGGCAGCCACCGGATTATAGTCGCCCATTCCTTTTTTGCTCAAAATAAGTCCGCCCGCTTGCCCCAGCGCGCCGCCAAAAGCCAGCAGAAGTCCTTTCAGGGGGATGTTCAGCTTCATCTTTCGGTTAGATATGGCAATGGCAATACCCGTAACGCTGATGATTATGCCGAATATGCTTTTAAGCGATAATATTTCGTCCAAAAAGAACCAACCGATAATGGCGGTAAGCATCGGTGAAAAACTCATAATCAACGCCGCCGTTCTTGATCCGATCACCAAGTACGATTGAAACAACAGCAAATCCCCTAAGAAGAAACCTACCACACCCGATAACCCCAGCCAAAACCATTGGTAAGGCGTAGCATCTACCGGAAAAAAATAACCCCGTGCCACCAGCGTTGTGAGCCCCAAAAAGATGACGGCTAAGAACAAACGTATAATATTGACCGAGAGCGAACCGATGCGGTGACCTGCTTTTTCAAAAAACAACGCGCTTACCGTCCAGCAAACGGATACGAATAACGCCGCGATTTCGCCTATATGTGATTGTATGTACATAACGTAAGGACAACTCTGGATTTGTCCGAATTTAAGACAATTTGTCTGATGATTAAAAATAATTTTCCAAAAATAAAATGCAAGGCACAAAAGTATAATTATTTTCGAGCTATACCAAACAAATAACCGACAGACACGTAAAAATTAATTTCACATCTATTATACCAACGAAATTTATTCCCTACAATTACCCTAAAAGCTAATCGCTGATTATCACTAATGGCTGACAGCTAACAGCTAAAATGTCATACTACTTTCTGCCAAAAAATCACACTCTCTGCCAAAACTTTTTGGCATCATTTTTGTTAGTTAGATAAACAACTATAATAAAAACAACTAATGGATGTGGCAGTAGAACTTGACGAATTATTCTTAGTATTGACCGGGAAAATCAGCTCGGCTATAAATAGGGCTGTACTACGCGGCTTTTCTGCAAGTGGTATTGATATTACCACTGAACAATGGACTGTGTTAGCTTGTTTATGGAAAGAAGATAAAGTTACACAACAAGCTCTGTGTGACTTAACTTCAAAAGACAAACCGAGTATGACACGCTTAATTGACAATCTGGAAAAAAGAAACCTTGTAACTCGGGTATCAGACCCCAAAGACCGACGGATAAATCTGATACACCTTACCGCCAACGGTGAAAAACTGCAAGCAAAAGCCACCGGAATTATTCAGAGTATTGCTACACGCGCTCTCAATTCCGTAAATAATGAAGAACTTTATTCCGGAAAAAATCTTTTGAAAAAAATCATCAATAACTTAAAATAATTTTTTATAAATATAGTTGTTAGTACAACTATTGTATCATTAATTAAAGAAGAAAATGAAACGAAACATTGTAATTTTATTTTTACTGTGTGGTGTTATAGGTAGTAGAGCGCAAACCGCGCTTTCGCTGGAAGAATGCCGCGCAATGGCGCTGAAACACAACAAAACGCTGCAAATTTCACAAGAAACACTCAATGCGGCAAAAGAACTGAAAAAATCCGCTTTTACACAATTTTTGCCTAATTTCTCTGCAAATGCGGCGTACACGTGGAATCAAAAAAACATCTCAATGTTGCACGAAGACGCGTATTTACCCGTAGGGGTAAAAAATGCCGATGGTTCATTCGGAACAGGCATTACACCCACTTCCAAGCCTACGCCAAATCCGGACGGGAAAACTTTCAAGTTTAATGAATCGGCAATAAACAATAGTTTTACGCTGATTGATAAAAAACCTGTACCATTAGACGCGAGCGGACAACCTTTTGATCCGAAAGCTAACCCCGAAAAAATAATGTGGAAAAATTACGCCATTTTGCCCAAAGACGCTATGGAATTTGACGCGCACAATATTTTTGTAGGAACCATTACTATGTTCCAACCTGTTTTTATGGGTGGTAAAATAATAGAAATGAATAAAATAGCCGGATATAGCGAAAATTTGGCAGCCGCAAAACAAAAAAATCAAGCTACCGAAATTCTAATAGAAGTAGATGAGGCGTACTGGCGCGTGGTATCAGTGGAAAACAAGCTCAAACTGGCAAAAGAATACCGCAATATGTTAGCAAAATTAGACACCAATCTCACTGAATCCGTAAAAGAAGGCGTAGCCACCAAAGCGGATGGTCTAAAAGTAAAAGTGAAACTGAATGAAGCGGAAGTGTCCGTTACGAAAGCCGAAAACGGATTGAGCCTATCAAAAATGGCGCTCAACCAACTTTGCGGTCTTCCGTTGGAAAACCAAATTACCCTCAAAGACGAAGAACTAAGCAAACCGGAAACTACAACCGTGCTTTACGAAGGCGCCTCAGAGAGTCGTCCTGAAATAATGATGCTCACGCAACTGCAAAATATCGCCAAATCAAACGAAAAGTTGATGTTTTCACGCTTCTTGCCTACTATCGGTCTTACAGCCAATTATCTAATTTCCAATCCGAATGTTTACAACGGATTTCAGAAAAAGTTCGACGGTATGTTTAACGTAGGCGTAGTAGCTACCGTACCCATTTTCCACTTTGGCGATAAAATTCACACGCTGAACGCGGCTAAATCACAAACCAAAATTGCCGAACTTCAACTGGAAGAAGCGCGTGAAAAAATAACACTGCAAGTCAAACAATCCTCTTACAAAGTAGTGGAAAGCATGAAAAAAGAGCAAGCTACTACCCAAAACATTGAACAAGCCGAAGAAAACCTTCGCTTAGCAAATGAAGGATTTACGGAAGGCGTTATCACCTCATCGGACTTATTGGCTGCGCAAACAGCTTGGTTATCGGCAAAATCAGAAAATATTGACGCCAAAATAGAGGTAAAATTAAATGAAGTATATCTGAAACGTGCCGCCGGAACCTTAGAAATTCCTGAAACCAATCAGAAAACAAAAAAATAAAACGTACTATAAAATTAAAAAAAGCTAAATAACAAACAATAAATTATTTACAACAATGCAAGAAAGAAACAAAGAATTACGAATAGGTTTAATAGGTTTAATCATCGTATTAGTATTGGTATTTATCGTAGGGTTGGTTATTTATAAACCCGAACCAAACCTTATCCAAGGTGAAGCGGATGCGGCAATGGTACGCATCTCAGGAAAAGTACCCGGACGAATTGTACAATTCAACGCCCAGGAAGGTGATTTAGTGAAAGCCGGCGATACGCTGGTTATTCTGGACAGCCCTGAGCTGACCGCTAAACTTGAACAAGCTACCGCTGCCGAAGACGCGGCTGCCGCGCAAAGCCAAAAAGCTAAAAACGGAGCGCGCAAAGAACAAATTCAAGGCGCATACGAGATGTGGCAAAAAGCCAAAGTAGGCGAAGACATTGCCAAAAAATCATTTGACCGTGTGCAGAATTTATTTAACAAAGGCGTAGTTCCCGCTCAAAAACGCGACGAAGCCGAAGCGCAATACAATGCTGCCGTAGCCACTACCCGCGCCGCCAAATCACAGTATGACATGGCAGTAAACGGCGCTGATATTGAAGATAAAATAGCAGCCAACGCGCTGGTTATGAGAGCAAAAGGCGCTGTTAATGAAGTTCGTTCTTATATGAAGGAAAAAACGTTAATCTCACCCATCAACGGACAGGTGGAAGAAATCTACCCAAAACGCGGTGAATTAATCGGAACAGGCGCGCCCGTAATGAGCATCGTGGATTTGAACGACATCTGGTTTACTTTCAATGTACGGGAAGATTTGTTAAACGATTTCAAAGAAGGCGCGGTGTTAAAAGTAAAAATCCCCGCGTTAAACAATCAAGTAGTAGAAGTAAAAGTATTTAATATGAAAGCCTTGGCATCATACGCCACATGGCGTTCCACCAAAACCAGCGGTCAGGTGGATGTGAAAACATTTGAAGTAAAAGCCCGTCCGGTGAATAAAGTAGAAGGTCTGCTTCCGGGAATGAGCGCAATAATCTGCCCCCCTGCCCCCAAAAGGGGGTGATTGGCAGCTTTTAATTAGCCTCTTATATGCAAAAACAGAATTGTTTTTAGTTAAACCTGATTGTTTTTGAACAAAAAGAAAACATTGATAATTCATTAAAACACCGCTATCCCCGCGGTTTTCCCCCCTTGGGGGGTTAGGGGGCAGATATGTATAAATTATTCAAACAAACGCTGAAACGTGAACTCTCACGAATGACTTCCCGATCCATTTATTTGGTAGGAACATTGGGGGTAATGGTGTTCTGCATGATCTTTTTTGCTACATTGCTAAAAAACGGTATGCCGGAAAAAATGCCTATTGCCACCGTGGACTTAGACCAATCGTGGGTTTCGCGGGCAGTTATCCGGAACTTGGACGCCACCCAGCAAGCCAAAGTGGTGATGCACTTAGGCAGCTATACCGAAGCGCGTGAAGAAATGCAAAAAGGAAATATTTACGCCTTTGTGGTGATAGGTGAGAACTTTGAAGCCGACGCGCTGGCAGGACGCCGCCCTACGTTTACGTTTTATATAAACAACGGTTATTTGGTAGCCGGTTCATTGTTAATGAAAGATGTGAAGTATATGAGTGAACTGGCTTCTGGCGCGTTAAAGCGTGAAATTCTTCGGAAAAAAGGCGTTCCCGAGAACCGGATTATGGGAAAAATCCAACCCATCGCCGTAGATGCGCACATGCTGGGTAATCCATGGACAAATTACGGCATTTACCTTACCAACCTGTTACTGCCGGGGGTAATGCAGTTGATGATTATTATGATGACGGTATTTGTCATCGGGGTGGAACTAAAAGAGCGCACCTCACATCAATGGTTGGAAAGCGCCGGAAATAATATGTTTGCGGCTTTAACCGGAAAACTTTTGCCCTATACGCTCATTTTCATACTGGTTGGACTTGTTTCTAACGTATTACTGTACAGATATTTACATTTTCCTATGAATAGCAGCATTGTGTGGATGTTTCTTGCCACCGTGCTTTTCGTATTGGCTTATCAGGCAATCGGTGTATTCATTATTGGTATAGTGCCGGTATTGAGAGACGGTGTAGCGTTGGCGGCATTTTACGGATTACTTGCATTTACGTACGCGGGCTTTACATTTCCCATTGAACAAATGTTACCACATGTCCAGATTTTTAATTATTTCTTTCCGATAAGATATTATTTTAAAATCTATTCCAATCAGGCATTATTAGGAGCGCCCATTCAGTATTCCGTACCGTTTTTTATAGCGATGACTGTATTTTTTGTCCTACCGTTATTCATTTTTATGCGGTTAAAAAAAGCGGCTATCAATCAAAATTATCCGACGCATTAACGCCCCCCAATCCCCAAAAGGGGGCTTTGAGAGCGTTAGTTTCCTCGTTTACTAAAAAACTCGTTTACTAACACATTAAAATGAAAAATTCAACAAAAAATAACAACCTCTTTCTGCGGTTTCTGTCCGGTTTGAGAGCCACACTGTATATTTTTACCAAAGAATTCAAGGGAATGTTTCGTGACCGGGGTGTAATGATTATCATTATTGTAGCGCCCTTAGTGTATCCCCTGCTTTACCCTTATCTGTATAAAAATGAAACAGTAGTAGATGTGCCCATAGCTGTGGTGGATCAATCAAACAGCAGCCGTTCCAAAGAATTTATCCGACACTTGGACGCTACCATGGATGTGAAAGTTGCCGCCAAATTTGAAAACTTACAACAAGCACAAACAGAACTCTACAAAGGAAACATTCACGGTATAGTATTCATTCCCAAAGAGTTTAATAAAAAACTGATAGACGGGGAGCAAGCTACCATAGGCATGTACAGTGATATGAGCAGTTTTCTCTATTACCGCGCTATGATGCTTTCGGTCAATTACGTATCCTTGGATATGGGTGAAAAGATACAGGCTGAGCGGCTCAATGATGGAGGTGAAGTGGGCGAACAAGCCGAAATTACCGCCAAACCCATTCCGCACGAAGGCGTAATACTCTATAACCCGGGAATGGGTTTCGGAAGTTTCTTGCTGATGGCTGTGCTTATCATCATGATTCATCAGACACTGTTTTTCGGTATAGGAATGGCGGCAGCCGCTGAGCGTGAAGATAACCCGAATGGTGAGCTGATAACGTCCGCCACTTCGCACGGCAAACTGTTCCGCGTATTGCTGGGACGCGCTTTGTCCTATTTTATCGTCTATCTGTTTTGGGCGGTGTTTATGCTGATGGTAGTGCCGCGCATCTTTAATTTGCCTCATATTGGCGATTGGCAAAGTATGCTCTCATTTGTAGTTCCATTCTTATTGGCTACCATTTTCTTTTCCATGACTTTTTCGGTATTCAATAAGAACCGTGAAACGCAGATGATACTGCTCGTATTTTTCTCACTGATACTGATTTTTTTGAGCGGTATTTCGTGGCCCCAATATAACATGAGCGGATTCTGGCGCACGTTCAGTTATCTGTTTCCGTCCACCTTCGGTATTCAGGCATTTATAAAAACCAATACGATGGGCGGTACTTCATCGGTAATCCGCTTTGAAACTGCCGGAATGTGGATCCAAACCATTGTTTATTTTATAATTACATCCTTTTTATATTATCGGGAGATTAAAAAACAACGCGGTACAAAAGCAGAAATATCCGCGATGTGATTCTTTATAGTTTTAATATGTTTGTAGGTTAAGCCCTCTTCTTTTATGATAAAGAAAGAGGGCTTAATTTTTATTGCATTTATTCAAACCATTAAACTGCTGCCCCCACCTTTTTATCTCACTATTTTTCAATAAAAAAGCCATCATTCTTCAAAATAATTTTATACATTTGTGCCGAAAATTTTCACACTATATTTTCATAAAATTTCCCCTAATTATGGAGGGAAAAACTCGTAATTCGTCATTCATAATTCGTAATTAATTAAATAATGAGTAACGCCGCTGAAACTGTTAAAACAGATGTGTTAATCGTAGGAGGAGGACCTTCCGGATTAGCCACAGCCATTCATCTTGCCAACTTACTAAAACTAAGCGGGCAATCACACCGTATTTTGCTTTTGGACAAAGGCGCTTCCATTGGGAGCCATATTTTATCCGGCGCGGTAATTAAACCGGAAGTATTCAAAACACTGTTGCCGGAAGTAGATTTTTCTGAGATTCCTTTCAATGCCAAAGTTGCCAAAGACACCATGGTAATGCTCACGGAAAAAGGAAGTTTCAAAGTACCTTTTCATCCGCCGTACATGAGTAACGAAGGTAATTACACCGCTTCATTGAGTCAAATATGCCGTTACTTAGCAACCAAAGCCGAAGAAAAAGGGGTAGAAATATATCCGGGCTTTGCCGTGAGTGATATTTTGTACGAAAATGGAAAAGTCATCGGTGTAAAAACAATTGATACAGGCGTAGATCATCACGGAACACCTCAGGCTAATTTCCAACCCGGAACACGTGTAGAAGCAAAACTCACCGTTTTTGCCGAAGGAACACGCGGCAGTTTAACCAAAAAACTCATCCGTCAGTTTAATTTGGACAAAGACAGCAATCCGCAAGTGTATTCCCTCGGCTGCAAAGAGCTGTGGAGCGTGCCCGAAGGCAATATCAAACCCGGCGAAGTCTATCACACCATGGGTTATCCGCTGAATATGAAAGAGTTTGGCGGGGGATTTATTTACGGACTGAACGATAATAAAGTTGCCGTGGGTTTGGTGGTAGGATTAGATTACCCCGACCCCGCTTTCGATACCCACAACGCGATGCAGGTGTGGAAAACGCATCCGTTTGTATCTGCCATTCTCAAAGGCGGACGCTTGGTAGAATACGGCGCCAAAACACTTCCCGAAGGCGGATGGTACTCTCTACCTAAATTATATACCGATAATGCCTTGATAGTGGGCGACAGCGCCGGTTTTCTCACCATGCCCGCGCTCAAAGGCGTGCATTTAGCCGTAGCATCGGGAATGGCAGCGGCTAAAACCATCGCCGCGGCATTAAGCAAAAACGATTTTTCGGAAAACACATTGAAAGAATACGATAATGCGGTAAAAGAGAGCATCATTTATAAAGAGATGTATCCCGTGCGCAACTTCCGTCAAGGTTTTGAAAAAGGAACCATCGCCGGAATGCTTAATTTCGGAACATTGCTCGTTACGGGCGGAGCCGGGTTCGGCGGGAAACAACGCACGCATTCCGACAAGGATACTACCAAAACATTGGCAGAATACAAAGGCACGCCATTTACCGAACGCTTCAAAGGAAAATTAGAAGCTGATAAAGTGCTTACGTTCGATAAGGCTACCGATGTGTACTATTCAGGCGTTCAGCACGATGAAGCGCAAGTGCCGCACGTGCGTGTAAACAACCCCGATAGTTTTAAGAAAATCAATATTGACCAATATGGCGCGCCGTGTCAATTCTTCTGTTCATCGGAAGTGTATGAAATACATACCGATAAAAACGGCAATAAAGAATTGCGCATCCACGCCGAGAACTGTATGCACTGCAAAACCTGCGACATCAAAACCCCGGGCGACGGCATCACTTGGTCGGTACCTAACGGCGGCAACGGACCGGATTGGCAAAATATGTAAAAAATTATGAATTTCAAATTATGAATTATAAATTATGAATTATAAATTGGTAAGTATTGTAAAGATATTATTTAAATATTTTCCAAAGTTTAAGTATTTTATAATCAAAATTTTAACTTACAACTAATTTCTTACAACTACTTATTTTGTAATTCGTTAATCAAAAATTCATAATTTATAACTTATCAATCATAATTAAGAAAATGCTAACAATTATATCTCTTATAAAACAAGTTCCGCTTCCGTCCGAAATGCGTATGGGCGATGACGGACTCATGGACCGCACCAAAGCAAAATCCATCATAAACATTGACTGCCAATTTGGATTGGAAGCCGGATTACAACTAAAAAAACAATACCCTGATGCCAAAATGATAGTGGCTTCCATGGGACCACCTTCCTTTGAAGACGCGCTGAAAAAAGCCATCTCTATGGGCTACGATGAAGCATACTTGCTTTCTGACCGCCGATTGGGCGGCAGTGACACCTACGCTACCGGGCTCGCCATCTCTACCATGCTCAAACACTTGGGCTACACCAAAGAGAGCAAAGAGCCGTTTATCATCTTAGCCGGACGCCAAACCAGCGACGGCGATACGGCTCACGTACCCTCGCAAGTAGCCGAAAGTCTCGGCATTCCGCAAGCCACTTTTGTGGAAAGCGTACAAGCCGATGGTAAAGGCAACGTAATCGCGAAACGGATTATTGAGGGCGGTTATCAAATGCTTCAACTGCCCATGCCGTGTACCGTTTCGCTGACACCAACCGGTGTTCCGCCGCGCAAAGCCTCGCTCGCGGGCGCTATACGGGCGCGCAATAGCAAAATTACCATGTTTAGCATTGACGATATTGGGTTAGGAACCGAAAAAATAGGATTGAGCGGCTCACCAACGATTGTGGCGGCGGTAGCCAATATTGTAAGTGAACGTCCGCCTGTTAGCATGTCTGCCGGACACACCGAAAAAGAGTTGGTCAATAATTTTATTGATAATTTCACCAACGGCGGAAATACGTTGGAAAAAACGGAAAAAGCCGAGAAAAAAAGCGCTGAACGTCCTGATTTTCCGGTAAAAGACATTCGAGAAGGCGCCAAAGGCATTCTTACGTGGGCGGAAATTACCAACGGAAAAATTGCCCGCCCCTCGTTGGAACTGCTCACGCCGGCGCGCAAACTTGCCGACCAGCTGGGCAATGACACCAAAATTATGACCGTGTTGATAGGAAAAAACGTGAAGCCTTTGGCTCAAACGCTTTTTGAACATGGCTCGGACGAAGTGATTTTGATTGAAAACGATAAACTGGAAGAATACTTGGTGCTTCCGTTTACCGATATTATAGCTCAACTTATTAAACAGCGTAACCCCGAAATTGCCCTTTTTGCCGCCACCACCGCCGGACGCGAACTCGCGCCACGCATCGGGATGCGTACCGGAAGCGGCGTAACGGCTGACTGTACCGGGCTGGAAATAGGCGAATACATCAACCGGAAAGAAAAGGTAATTATAGCGCCCATCCTGCACTCGCGCCGTCCCACGTATGGCGAAAGCAAATTGGCAACCATCCTCGGGTTTGTATTTCCGCAAGTTTCCACCGCCCGCGCGGGAACCTTTGAGGTACCGCAACGTCAGGAAGGAAAAACGGGCGTACTTTCCACCTTCAACCCGACTCTTTCGGAAGAAGATTTCAAGGTGGAAATAGAAAAAACGGTGCGCGGCGAAGGTGGTTTACAAAATTTGTTTGACGCGGAAGTAATTGTAGCAGGCGGTCGGGGTACAGTTTCGGATAGTTTAGGCTTAATCAAGCAACTTGCCGAAGCGCTCAAAGCCCAAGGCATCAAAGCCGAATGGGCTGCCAGCCGCGTGGTGGTGGACGAGGGCGTAGCGGAATACGCTCGTCAGATAGGTCAAACGGGTAAAACCGTACGCCCCAAAGTATATATCGCCGTAGGCATATCGGGCGCCATTCAGCACATAGCGGGAATGAAAGAAGCGGGCAAAGTCATTGCCATTGACCACAATCCCAAAGCCTCAATATTCCATTACGCTGATTTTGGTATTGTAGGGGAATATCAAGACATTCTACCCGAATTGATTGAAAAAGTAAAACAAGGCTTTACCTTCGGCGTGGAAGCAGTGAAATAGTTTGCAGTCTGTTTTTGTCCCAAAAGTAAAAGCACAGTATCTTCTCATTTTGAGGTAATTTACAATTTCACTTTTTTTGATATTTGTATTCTCAATAGTTCGTTATAAAATATTTTTTATTTCACGCAAAGAGCGCAAAGAAAAATGAACGCAAAGAAAAATTTTAATTTTTCACTTTGCGAAATTCAATTCAAATGCCTGTTTATTAACTATGTATATTCTTTGCGAAAACTTTGCGGACTTTGCGTGAAATAATTAGTTCGCAAAGAGTATCGCAAAGCGATATTTATTAGCTATAAACCAAATGTACAGAATGTTATGTTGTTTTATAACGGAATATTGTATTCTTATATCGGCAAATAATAAAATTTGTTATCAAATACCCAAAAACAGCCCAAGATTTATTAATTTTGGGCTGTTTTTGTTTTAGCTGTTAGCTGTTGTAGCGTAATTCATCATTCGTAATTCGTAATTTTTTATCTATGGCTTCATCAACACCTCGTTTTTCCGCCTTCAAAAAATATTTCTGGCGCATATTTTACATCGGCTTGGCAGCCACAGCGCTGATGTTTTTACTTATCAGCATTGGCTGGATAGGCTATCTGCCCGACATTGACGAACTTCAAAACCCGAAGAACAGCTTTGCCACTGAAATATATTCTTCTGATATGCAAACCATTGGCAGATTTTACCGCCAAGCCGGAAATCGCGTAGCTATTAATTTTAATGAAATAGACAAAGACGTAGTAAATGCCCTTATAGCCACCGAAGACGAGCGTTTTTACAGCCACTCGGGCATTGACGCCAAAGCCGTGGTGCGCGCTATTTTCGGGGCGCTGACAGGCTCATCCAGTTCCGGTGGCGGCAGCACCATCACACAGCAATTGGCAAAACAGCTTTACTCGCCCAAAGCGGGCAATATATTTCGCCGTGCGGTGCAAAAGCCCATTGAATGGGTAATTGCCGTAAAACTGGAAAGACTTTATTCCAAAGAAGAAATCATTGGGATGTATTTAAATCAATTTGATTTTAATTATGAAGCCGTAGGAATAAAATCGGCGGCACGCATTTATTTTAATACTACTGCCGACAAGCTGAAAACGGAAGAAGCCGCCACCCTCATCGGCATGTGTAAAAATCCTACTTTGTTCAATCCTGTTCGCCGTCCCGAAAAAACGCGCGAACGTCGTAATGTGGTGCTTAATCAAATGTACAAAGCGGATTTCATCACCAAAGCGCAAAAAGATTCGCTCTCTAAACTGCCTCTTACATTGCATTTCAGTCGCCAAAGCCACAAAGAAGGATTGGCGCCTTATTTCCGGGAATATCTGAGGCAAATTTTAATGGCAAAAGAGCCGGATAGAAGTGATTATGCCGATTGGCAAAAGCAAAAATACGAAGACGATAAATGGGCATGGGAAAATAATCCGCTGTACGGATTTTGCAATAAAAACAAAAAGCCGGATGGAACGCCTTACAACGTTTACACCGATGGACTGAAAATTTACACCACCATCGATTCCCGTATGCAGGCGTATGCCGAAGAGGCGGTAAGCCAACACATGCAAGACCTTCAAAGGTCATTTTTCCGTGAAAAAAGAGGTCGGAAATATGCGCCGTTTGCGCGTGATTTATCGTCAAAAGATATAGAAGACATTATGAATCGCTCTATGCGTCAGTCTGAGCGTTACATCAAAATGAACCGCGAAGGTTTCAGCAAATCTGAAATTAAGGAAGCGTTCAAAACCAAGACCGACATGAAAGTATTTACCTACAACGGAATGGTAGATACGGTCATGACGCCGATGGATTCCATCCGTTACCATAAGTTTTTCCTTCGATGCGGCTTTATGTCTATGGATCCGAGCAATGGACACGTGAAAGCTTACGTGGGCGGACCCGATTTTTCGGCATTCCAATACGATATGGTTACGCAAGGACGCCGTCAAGTAGGTTCTACCGTAAAACCCTATCTTTACACGCTGGCAATGAACGAAGGACTTACCCCGTGCGATAAGGAACTCTGCGCACCCATTACCATCAACACGTCGTCCGGTCCGTGGACACCTCGCAACGCTTCCAAAGCGCGTATGGGTGAGGAAGTTACGCTGCGCTGGGGATTGGTAAATTCCAATAACTGGATTTCGGCACGATTGATGAACCGCTTTACCCCCGAAGCGCTGGTTAACTTAATGCGCTCGTTTGGTGTAAGGGGATATATTGATCCAGTAGTTTCATTAGCGCTTGGACCGTGTGAAATATCGGTAGCCGAAATGGTAGATGCTTACACCGCTTTCCCATCCAAAGGAATACGTGTGGAACCGCTTTATGTTACACGCATTGAAGATTCCAAAGGCAATGTGATAGCTACTTTCACCCCCGCGATGCAAGAGATTATCAATGAACTTACCGCCTATAAAATGATTTATATGCTTAGAGGCGTAGTGGACGAAGGTACGGGCGGACGCGTGCGCAGCCGGTACGGGCTTACCATGCCTATGGGCGGTAAAACGGGAACTACCAATAACAATTCCGACGGTTGGTTTATGGGCTTTACCCCGAAATTGGTTTCCGGCGTTTGGGTTGGTGGGGAAGATCGTTCTATTCACTTTGATAGTATGGCGGAAGGACAAGGCGCCGCCATGGCATTGCCTATTTGGGCTATATACATGAAAAAAGTGTTGGCAGACCCCAAATTAGGCTATTCTGTAAACGACCAGTTCGATGTTCCGGCAGAATACGCGCTTAGCGGCGGATGCGATTAAGAAGTTTGCAGTTTGCAGTTTGCAGTCTGATGTCCGATGTCCGAAGAGAAGAGTGTAAACAATAAGCTACTTTACCAATTCACTAATTAACTATTCAACGAATCCACCAAATTCCACCACCTTGAAAAAACTACTCACCGCCATATTATTCCTGTTCAGTGTTCAATTCAGTTTTGGGCAGTGGAATACCGACCGCATTTTCAATATCGGGCGAAACGCTTTGTATTTTGAAGATTATGTGCTTTCTATCCAATATTTTAATCAGGTTATTAAAATAAAACCGTACTTGCCGGAACCGTATATGTTTCGGGGTATAGCCAAAATCAGCCTTGACGACTACGTGGGCGCCGAGCAAGACTGCACCAGCGCCATTGAGATAAATCCGTTTATACCACAGGCTTATTACGCGCGCGGCTTTGCGCGAAAAAGGCTGAATAAACATGCCGAAGCCATTGCCGATTTTGATAAAGCATTGGAATTTAGTCCGAATAATGCCGCCATTATCATCAACCGGATGGAAGCCCGCGAAAAAAGCAAAGATTACGATGGCGCCATTGATGACCTGAATGCTTACCGCAAATTAGAACCGAAAGCCGCCGGCATTGATTATGAAATCGGGCGGATACGATTGGAACAAAAAGACACCATCGGCGCTATGGCGGCTTTTGACCGATTTATTGCGTCGGATACTACAAATACCATCGGTTACAGCGTGCGTGCGCTACTCAAAATGCAAAAAAAAGATGAAAACGGCGCTTACGAGGATTATAACAAAGCCATTGAAAATAAATCTACTTATTTCGGCGATTATATCAATCGAGGAATTTTAAACGTACAGCGAAACAAGTTTAACCTTGCCCTGTCCGATTATAACAACGCCATAAAATACGACCCCAAAAGCCTATTGGCGTACTACAACCGGGGTTTATTGCGCGCTAATTTGGGCGACAATAATAACGCTATCGGCGACTTGGCAAAAGTAGTGGAAATGGACACCACCAATTATGAAGCACGCTTGCAAAAAGCCTATCTGCAACTAAAAGTAGGCGACCTAAACGGCGCGATAAAAGATTTTAATATTATTCTGAAAAAATACCCGTTTTTCGTGCCGGCATATTACGGCATTGCCGAAGCCAAGAAAAAAGGCGGATACAAGCGGGAAGCCGAACAGTATAATTATTTAGGTTATCAAATAGAAAGCAACAAAGATTACTATAAACGCAAACAAACCATCGAAGCGAAAAACCAAATGGCTCGTGAAGCGCAAAAACCGAAAGCAAAGCAAGACGAAATCAGTATTTTCGATAGTTTTACGGCTAATCTGGACGACACCAAGGAAGTTACCAACAAATACGGCAAAGGGCTACGCGGAAACATACAAGACACGTATGTGGAAGTGATGATTGAAAAGAATTTTGTGCTTTCCTACTATTCAAAATCTGATGAAATACGTCGCACCAATACGTATTACCCCACCCTTTCGCAATACAACAGCGAACGGCGCTTGCCATTGCCACTGAAACTAACCAACAGCGAAATAGCGCTTACTGCCGATATGATTAACAGCCATTTTGAAGAAATAAGTAAGCTTACGGCTAAAATCGCTGATGCGCCAAACAATGTGGACTTGTATTTTGCGCGCGCGCTGGAATTTGCGCTGGTGCAGGATTTTAACAGTGCCATTGAGGATTTGAATAAAACTGTTCAATTAAAAAGCAACTTTGCGCCCGCTTATTTTATGCGTGCCAACCTTAGGAATAAACTTATTGATTATCAAAATAATACCCAGCCTATTGTCCAAGATAAAGCGTTGAAAAATAAGCTGACCAACGAAGATAAGTATAAGATTGATTTCGAGATGATTATGCGTGATTATGATAAAGCGATGGAACTGAATGCCGATTTTGCCTTTGCTTATTACAACAAAGCCAACGCGCTTTACACACTGAAAGATTATAAAGCGGCAATGAAGTATTACAACAAAGCCATTGAAATAGATCCCGATTTCGCGGAAGCTTATTTTAATAGAGGATTAACCTATTTTTCCTTGAATGATAAAAACTCAGGCAGCATGGATATTAGCAAAGCCGGGGAATTAGGCATTTATAAAGCATACAATATCCTTAAAAGATTGCAGGAAAAGCCGTAGATTTAGTTTCAAGCCTTTATCGCGCAAAGACCATTGACTATTGACTGATTAAAACCATGCACAAAACCGCCCTTTTCAATCCGCTTTCAATGCCTACGTACATTATGGCAAAGCCCATTGGTTCTACGTGTAACTTGGACTGTGCCTATTGTTATTACTTGGAAAAAGAAAAACTGTACGAAAACCGTAAGCATTTACAAATGAGCGATGAAACATTGGAAAAGTACATTGAAAGCTACATACAAGCACAGCCCGTACCCGAAGTGCTTTTCACGTGGCACGGCGGCGAACCCCTGTTGCGGGGACTACCGTTTTTTCGTAAAATAATCGCTTTGCAAAGAAAATACGGTCGCGGACGGAATATCGACAACTCACTGCAAACCAACGGCACGTTGCTAAACGATGAATGGTGCCGCTTTTTCAAGGAAAATAACTTTCTGATAGGCATTTCCATTGATGGACCGGAACATTGCCACGATATTTATCGCAAAAATAAAGGGGGCGAAACCACTTTCCAAAAAGTAATGCGCGGTATAGAACTGTTACAAAAACATCGTGTAGAATTTAATACACTTTCGGTTATCAATGATTACAACGTAAATTATCCGCTGGAAGTCTATCGGTTTTTTAAGGAAATAGGCAGCGCTTACATGCAGTTTTCGCCCATTGTAGAGCGTATATCCCACGCCCGCCCCGACAAACTGAATCTTCTTCCGCCGGAGTATTCCGATGAGGAAACCCGGTTGGCACCTTGGACGGTGAATCCCGAGAAATTCGGACAGTTTTACATCGAAATTTTTAATGAATGGGTACAAAAAGACGTGGGTCAATATTTTGTACAGCTTTTTGACGCTGCCTTGGCAAATATGGTAGGCGTATCGCCGGGGGTGTGTATCTTTGCCGAAACGTGTGGACACGCGGGTGTGATGGAATTTAACGGCGACGTGTACGCTTGCGACCATTACGTTTTTCCCGAATACAAATTGGGCAATATCAAATATCAAACTGTTTTTGAAATGATGTTTCAAGAGAACCAACTTCGGTTTGGCGACGATAAGCGGGACAAGCTGCCGCTTCAATGCGTACAATGCGAGGTGGTAAAATTCTGTCGCGGCGAATGTCCCAAAAACCGCATCAGCAAAACAGCCGGCGGCGAACCCGGACTCAACTACCTCTGTGCCGGATATAAAGCGTTTTTCCGCCACGTGTATCCGTTTATGGAATTTATGGCAAACGAATTGGCACAAAAACGCCCGCCCGCCAATGTAATGCATTTCGCAAAAGAAACTTTCAGCAGTTTGAAGTTCAAAGTTTGAAGTTTGCAGTTCAAAGAACTTGAAACTTGAAACTTGAAACTCGAAACTCGAAACCTGGAACCTGAAACACGAAACACCCGCTTACCGCTCACCCCTTGCCCCTTACCGCTATATCAAAAAAAAACTTTCCAAAATTGTTTTGTCAATCCAAATAAAAGCAGTATTTTTGCAGTCCGTTTATTATCCCCGTAAAAGGTCTTATTTTTAATGAGTTAAACGCCGCATTATGTGCCGATTAGCCTCATTTCATAATGAATGGCGCGTTGTTAAAAAAAGACTTAATTATTAATAATAAAACAATTTTTATAAAGTGAATACGCTAAGTTATAAAACCATCTCTGCCAATAAAGCTACCGTGCAGAAAGAATGGGTTGTAGTAGATGCCACCGATATGGTGCTGGGACGTATGGGCTCAAAAGTAGCAAAACTTTTGCGCGGAAAATACAAACCAAGTTTTACGCCTCACGTGGACTGTGGCGATAATGTGATTATCATTAATGCCGACAAAGTTCGTCTTACAGGTAACAAATGGACAGGACGCGTTTATCTGCGTCATACCGGTTTTCCCGGCGGACAAAGAGAATACACCCCGCAAGATTTGATGGAAAAAAGTCCTGAACGCTTGATTAAAAAAGTAGTAAAAGGGATGTTGCCTAAAAATCGTTTAGGCGATAAAATCATCAACAATCTGTACGTGTTTGCAGGTGCAGAGCACAATATGCAGGCACAAAAACCAAAACAAATTGATTTAAACTCACTTAAATAATATGGAAGTAATAAACGCATTAGGAAGAAGAAAAGCAGCGATAGCTCGCGTTTTCGTAAGTGAAGGAAAAGGACAAATCACCATCAACAAACGCGAACTTGCCGTATATTTTCCCTCACCCATTTTGCAATATATTGTAAAACAACCCCTGAACAAATTAGGCGTTGCCGAAAAATACGACATCCAAGTGAATTTGGACGGTGGCGGTTTCAAAGGACAAGCCGAAGCGCTTCGTTTGGCTATTGCCCGCGCCTTGGTAAAAATAAACGCCGAAGATAAAAAAGCGCTCAAAGCCGAAGGATTTATGACCCGCGACCCACGCGAAGTGGAACGTAAAAAACCGGGACGTCCCAAAGCACGTAAGAGATTCCAATTCTCTAAACGTTAATACAATATGCCAATGCGAAAATATGCCAATGTGCCAATGTTCTAAAAGCATTAGCACATTGTCTTATTGGCAAATTAGCACATTATATAGTTTAGTATCTAAATTCATAAGACCTACTGCCCCCTACCCCCCTAAAGGGGGAACAAGAAAAGCAGGCTTGCTACTTATGGATTGATTCTAAAATTTTTTCAAGAATTAAAAAGAAAGTAAACAATTAAAAAACAAAAAAATGTCAAGAACAAATTTCGAAGAATTATTAGAAGCAGGTTGTCATTTTGGTCACCTCAAACGTAAATGGAACCCCGCTATGGCGCCATATATCTTTATGGAACGCAACGGCATCCACATCATTGATTTACACAAAACCGTAGTGAAAATTGATGAAGCTGCGGCAGCAATGAAACAAATTGCCAAATCGGGTCGGAAAGTGCTTTTCGTAGCCACTAAAAAACAAGCAAAAGACGTGGTAGCGGAAAAAGCGCAATCCATTAATATGCCGTACATCACAGAACGTTGGGCAGGCGGTATGCTTACCAACTTCCCTACCATTCGTAAAGCGGTAAAAAAAATGACCACTATCGACAAAATGTCCACTGATGGTACATTCGATAACATTTCAAAACGCGAAAAATTACAAATTACCCGTCAACGAGAAAAACTGGAAAAGAATTTAGGTTCTATCGCTGACCTTAACCGTTTGCCTTCCGCTATTTTTGTGGTAGATGTTATGAAAGAACACATCGCCGTAAAAGAAGCACAACGTTTGGGTATTCCGGTATTCGGCATTGTAGATACCAACTCTAACCCAAACGATGTGGATTTTGTAATTCCGGCAAACGACGATGCCACAAAATCAGTAGAGGTGATTTTGAACGCCATGTGCGCCGCTATTCAAGAAGGTTTGGAAGAACGCAAGATAGAAAAAGTAGATGCTGAAGCCGCGGAAGCGCCTGAAACCAAAGAGAAAAAATCTCGCATCTCTAAAAAACCACGCACACAAAAAGAAGATGAAGAAGCGTTAAATGCTAACGTAGCTAAAAAATTCATCAAAGAAGAAGATTAAAAACCACCGTTGCCCCCAACCCCCTGAAAGGGGCGTTTTGCGTTATTATTTTAGGGAAAACAGACAGGTAGTGTTAAGTTAAGAGTATTGAGTTCCGAGTTTTTGGTTTTAATATGCTGATTAATAGATGCTTATCAGATTGAAAAAGCGTCATTTTATACTTAACTTAACAGTAGTTACAAAATATCAACAGATTTTATATATCAACTTATTTTAAAAACAATGACTTCGCACTTTATTCCCCCTTTTGGGGGGTAGGGGGCAGGGTTAAAATATAGGATTTTACTATGGCAGTAACAATGGCAGAAATAACAAAATTGCGCACAATGACCGGCGCCGGGATGATGGATTGTAAAAATGCACTTATCGAAGCCGAAAGCGATTTTGAAAAAGCAATAGAAATTATACGTAAAAAAGGACAAGCAGTTGCCGCAAAACGCAGTGACCGCGAAGCATCCGAAGGTTGCGTCTTGGCTGACGCCAAAGACGGATTTGCAGCCGTATTGGCGCTCAAATGCGAAACAGACTTTGTAGCTAAAAACGCTGATTTTATCGCGCTCACGCAATCTATTTTGGACAAAGCAATGGCTGAAAAACCCGTTACACTCGAAGCGTTGTTGGCGCTTGCTATTGACGGACGTTCCATCGCCGACTTAGTAACAGACCGTTCCGGAATTACCGGTGAAAAAATGGAATTGAGCGATTACGAGACAGTAAGCGGCGAAACCACTGTGGCATATATCCACCCGGGTAACAAGCTGGCAACTATCGTAGCGTTTGCGGAAGCCGGAGTAGAGCACCAAGTGGCGCGCGATGTGGCTATGCAGGCTGCAGCAATGAATCCAGTATCGCTTGACAGAACTTCTGTGCCGCAAAAGGTAATTGATACGGAATTGGAAATAGGACGCGAGAAAGCCCGTGAAGAAGGCAAACCCGAAAATATGTTGGATAAAATTGCACAAGGACGTTTGAATAAATTCTTCCAAGAATCGACGTTACTTGAACAATCATTTATCAAGGACAACAAAATGTCGGTAGCCGATTATTTGAAAGCGAACAAAGCTACAGCTTCCGCTTTCAAACGTGTAACGCTGAACCAAGAGTAATTTAGAAACAAAAAATAAGAAAAAGCCCGCTTTATTTTTTAGCGGGCTTTTTTTATGTTTTTAGTAATCTCGGTTCGGTACAAGAAATAATAACCTGAGTTCGATTAATAATTATTGATGTTTTATTTGTAAAATAAGG